>ENA-OPDW01000073-OPDW01000073.1-human-gut-metagenome-genome-assembly--contig:-NODE-73-length-84215-cov-6.931654_pt1 | contig 84215 bp, 68 predicted proteins | sample MGYA00241264_ERZ501508 | MGnify/ENA primary metagenome ERZ501508 (study PRJEB25962, sample SAMEA2042575) | human gut metagenome | biome: human gut; feature: human-associated habitat; material: faeces...
TTCCGCTTCGCCCAGATTGGCGAACATCACCCGGGCCGCACAGCCCAGATCGGCCGGGAAGAGTCCGAGGCCGGTCATCACGTCGTAGATGCGGTCCGCACCGAACGAAATGCCGACACCCGACATGTTCGGCATTCCGAAGATGCCCGTCAGGTCGTCGTAGCGTCCGCCGCCGCAGATCGACCCGATGGCGAAATCGAGCGCCTTGACTTCGAAAATCGCTCCCGTATAATAATTGAGCCCCCGGGCCAGCGAGAAGTCGAGCTCGATCGGCAGCTCCCCCCCCAGCCGGTTCACGTACCCGAAGATCGTTTCCATCTCGGAAATGCCTTCCAGTCCGACAGCCGAGGCGCCAATGACATCTCGCAACACAGCCAGTTTCCGTTCATTATCGCCTGTCAATTCGAGTATCGGTTGCAGCTTTTCGATCGCATCGGAGCCGATGCCGCGTTCCGTCAATTCAGCCTTGACAGCCTCCAATCCGATCTTTTCCAGCTTGTCGATGGCGACCGTAATGTCGATCATCTTGTCCGCATGTCCGATGGTTTCAGCAATGCCGTACAGAATCTTGCGGTTGTTTACCTTCAGCGATACGTTAATTCCGAGCGTCCGGAAAACCCGTTCCACGATCTGTATGAGTTCCACTTCGCACAGCAGCGATCGGGTGCCGATGACATCCACGTCGCACTGGTAAAACTCCCGGTAGCGGCCTTTCTGCGGACGGTCGGCCCGCCAGACCGGTTGTATCTGGTAGCGTTTGAACGGGAAGGCGATTTCGCTCTGGTGCTGCACCACATAACGGGCAAAAGGCACCGTCAGGTCGTAACGCAATCCCTTTTCGCAAATTCGGGAGGCCGTGCGCAACTCTTCGTCATTCAGTCCGGCGGCGTAATCCCCCGAATTGAGGATTTTGAAAAGCAGTTTGTCGCCTTCGTCGCCGTATTTGCCCAGCAGGGTGGAGAGGTTCTCCATCGCAGGCGTTTCGAGCGGGCCGAAGCCGAAGGTGCGGAAAACGTCCCGGATTTTGTCGAAAATATATTGGCGGCGCATCATCTCCAGCGGGGAGAAGTCGCGTGTGCCCTTGGGTATGGAGGGTTTTTGTGCCATTTTATTCCACCAGTTTTCTGTATTTTACACGATGGGGCTGCGTATCGCCGCCCTGCGCTTTCTTCCACTCCTCGTATTCGCTGTACGAACCTTCGTAGAAGACCACTTTCGAATCGCCTTCGAAGGAGAGGATGTGCGTGGCGATACGATCGAGGAACCAGCGGTCGTGGGAGATCACGACGGCGCAGCCGGCGAAATTCTCCAGACCCTCCTCCAGCGCACGCAACGTATTGACGTCGATGTCGTTGGTCGGCTCGTCCAGAAGCAGCACATTACCTTCCTCCTTGAGTGCGAGGGCCAGGTGCAGGCGGTTGCGCTCGCCGCCCGACAGCATGCCGCACTTCTTCTCCTGATCGGCGCCCGTGAAATTGAACCGGGCCACGTAAGCGCGGGCATTGACCTGGCGGTTGCCCAGCATAATCAGGTCGGTACCCTGCGAAATCACCTCGTAAACGGTTTTTTCCGGGTCGATGGACTTGTGCTGCTGATCCACGTAGGCCAGTTTGACCGTCTGACCGACAGTGAAAGTTCCCGAAGTAGGCTGTTCGAGTCCCATGATCATCCGGAAGAGGGTAGTCTTGCCCGTACCGTTGGGGCCGATCACACCGACGATACCGGCAGGCGGCAGCGAGAAGTTCAGTCCCTCGTACAGCACCCGGTCGCCGAAGGCTTTCGATACGTCGTGCGCCTCGATCACCACATCGCCCAGACGCGGGCCGTTCGGGATGAATATTTCGAGCTTTTCCTCCTTCTGTTTGGTATCTTCGTTCATCAGCTTGTCATAGGCCGACAGACGGGCTTTCGACTTGGCGTGACGTCCGGAGGGGGACATACGCACCCACTCCAACTCGCGTTCGAGGGTCTTGCGACGCTTCGATTCCTGCTTCTCCTCCATAGCCATACGGGTCGTCTTCTGCTCCAGCCAGCCCGAATAGTTACCTTTCCAGGGAATACCTTCGCCGCGGTCGAGTTCCAGAATCCAGCCGGCCACGTTATCCAGGAAATAGCGGTCGTGCGTCACGGCGATCACCGTGCCCTTATATTGTTGCAGGTGTTGCTCCAGCCAGTCGATCGACTCGGCGTCGAGGTGGTTGGTCGGCTCGTCCAGCAGCAAGACGTCCGGCTGCTGCAAAAGCAGGCGGCACAAGGCCACGCGGCGGCGTTCGCCGCCCGAGAGTACCTTGACGCTCTGATCCGGGTCGGGACAGCGCAGGGCATCCATCGCACGCTCCAGTACGCTGTCCAGCTCCCAGCCGTTCACGTGGTCGATCTGTTCGTACAGTTCGCCCTGACGCTCGATAAGTCGGGCCATCTCTTCGTCGTCCATCGGCTCGCAGAGTTTCTGGTTGATCTCCTCGTACTCCTTCAGCAGGGCTACGGTCGAGGCGCAGCCCTCTTCGACCACTTCGCGCACGGTCTTGGCATCGTCGAGTTTGGGTTCCTGTTCCAGGTAACCGACCGTATAACCGGGCGAGAAGACCACTTCACCCTGGAAATTCTTGTCGATACCCGCGATGATCTTCATCAGAGTCGATTTACCCGAGCCGTTCAGACCGATGATACCGATCTTGGCGCCGTAGAAGAACGAGAGGTAGATGTTGTTGAGAACTTTTTTCTGGTTGGTGAAGGTCTTGCTTACGCCGACCATCGAAAAGATGATTTTTTCGTCTGCCATATTTTTCTTTTTGAATTATTTGCGGAGTTACACCGGAATAACGCAGGTCGCGCTACAAGCCAACCTGTTTCGACTTGTCCGAAACGCGATCTGTCCGGGTCCGAATCTATTTGGGAACAAAGATAACGCAAACCGGGCGGAGCGCCAAATTTATTTGTTCTCCGCAGAAATACGGCTTTTCCGCAAAGGCACGCGAACAAATCGCAGTGCGACCGTTGCCCTCTTGTTGAAAAACTACAACGGAATGCCTGTGGCATAACTGGTGCTTTCGCCCGGATCGAAGTTTACGGGAAAAGAGATCAGATACCGGCAGGGATGCCCCATTTCGAGAAGCGGCGTCCATTGTCCCGATGTGTCGAGAATCAGTTTCTGCACGTGTTCCGTCAGTGCAGGATGAGGTGATTCCGATGCGCCGACCAAAGTGATTGTGCCGTCAGGCTCTATATAGAACTCGACACGTACGGTGCCGTACACACCCGCTTCGTACAACTTCGTATCATATACGAGATTTCGGTTCAAATATTCGCGGAAAGCCATCAATCCGTCCTTTTTACCCCGGAATGTCGGCTTGACGAAAGCTCCCGGCAGGAAATTCATATTGATCAGCATTTTTCGCACATACGGGATTTTTCGGCCGTCCTTGTATGCCGGGGTGAAAGGGTTCAATTCCGATAATGCCGTATTCAACAGCTCCCGGCTGCGCTGGGTCGGATTGAATCGCACTCCGCCCAGCGAATCGGGATATTGTACATCGACGCAGCGTCCCAGCGTGTCTATCGTAAACTTCATAAGCAATTCATGCGAGAGTTCTTCGATTCGGTAGCCGTCCCGCTTCATGACTTTCGTCACCTTCTTCTCGAATTGTTTGCGAAAAACATCCGGGTCGTCCGACCCTGCATATCGCGGCGGAATAATCTGCGCTGCTGCCGGCAAACTTATCAGGCAAAGAATGAGAGAAATTATTTTTCTCATAATGTAAATGTTTTATCTTAACCTGAAATCGACCGGAAGCACAAACTTCTGTCGGACGGGAGCGCCAAAATAGAGCGCGGGTATCCATTTGCCGGAAGTCGATAAAATAATTTTCTTAACACGATAACTCATTTTCGGATGCGGCGATTCCAATACTTTATCGATTTCGACGGAACCGTCCGTATTGACAATAAAGACGATGATTACCCGGCCGGAAACACCCCATGGCCGAAGCTCTTCGGGATATTCAACTCTTTTTGCAATATATTTTTCAAACACAGTCAAATCATTCGGCTCGCTCTTTTTAAAACAAGCCGGGGTAGTTACTTCAGGGATATAGGCAAAATTGTATTCCATCGTCTGTCGGTAAGGAACTTTTTCGCCCCTTTCCGTCGCGGGCTGAAAAGAATCGATTCCGGCCAACGCCGTGCGAAGCAACTCCAATGTCCGTTCTTTCACGATAATCGTTTGGCGGCGACAGGTGTCGGGAATTTCCAGATCGATGCAGCGTCCCAGCGTATCGATGGTAAAATTCATCCAGAAGTAGTGAATAAGGTCATCAGGAGTATAGCCGTCGCTATAGTAAACCTCAGTCACACGTTCCATAAGCGCTTGCCGGAACAGCTGAACATCGTCCGAACCTTGAAATAGGGGAGGAGTGGTTTGGGCCTCCGCAATCGTGCACGAAAAACAGGATAAAAACAAGAGCAGGATCTTTTTCATGGGAATTGGGTATAATATTTGATTAAAAATACGACATAATTCGTCGCGGTCCAAATATTCCTGCGGCAAAATGCAACGGATATAAAAAATTCCAATGCGAACATAAGAAATAAATAACGGTTATCGATGGCTTTTCCCGTTCGTTTATCGTATATTTGTAGAGAGAAATCAACCACACAAACAAATAAATTATTTTCAGTATGAGCAAAAGTGTTAAAGGTACCAGGACGGAGCAGAACCTGCTCAAAGCATTTGCCGGCGAGAGCCAGGCACGGACTCGTTATACGTTTTTCGCAAGCGTAGCCAAGAAAGAGGGTTACGAGCAGATCGCAGGTGTTTTTGCGGAAACTGCGGATCAGGAAAAAGAGCATGCGAAGCGTTTCTTCAAATTCCTCGAAGGCGGGGATCTGGAGATTACGGCCAGTTATCCGGCCGGCCGGATCGGCACCACGGCTGAAAACCTGCTGGCGGCAGCCAAAGGGGAGAACGAGGAGTGGGACGTGCTCTATCCCGACTTCGCCAAAGTAGCCGAAGAGGAGGGCTTCCCCGAAATCGCCAATGCATTCAAGCAGATTTCCAAAGTCGAGGCGGAGCATGAGCGCCGTTATCTGAAGCTGTTGAGCCGCATTACGGACGGCAACTTCTTCAAGCGCGACGGCAAGATCTGGTGGCAGTGCCGCAATTGCGGATTTATCTGCGAAGCGGAGGAAGCGCCGAAAATCTGCCCGGCATGCCAGCACCCGCAGGCATACTTCGAACCCAAGAAAGACAACTATTAACGGAGTTCTTTTATCGAACGAGCCCGGATCCGTTCAGCGGATCCGGGCTTTTTATACAATCCAGGGCTTTTTTCGGTTGGACAGGTCGTACCGGAGATATGCGGATGAAAAGCGATAATAAGGCATTATCCACCGAAACGGGAACGGAAAATCCAAAATGGAAACGGTTACAACCCCAACAGGAGGCGGGTATCCGTCATGAATCGCTCGTACCGCAGCCGTGAATCGGCCGGCATGGAGAGGGTGTCGCCGACCTCCGAAGGGGTGATCCGGTAGCCGGGTGTCAGGACCCACACCGGCGTCAGTTCGAGCGAGTAGCGCAGCGAACCGTCGGGAGAACGGGTTACCTCGACGGTCGCCACGATTCCGCCGTCGCAATAACGCTTCCGCTGGTTGGACACGAAATTACCGAGCGAATAGAGTACGATCCCGTTACTGTCCTGTTCGTAAGGCTGTACGACATGCGGGTGGCTGCCGACAATCAGATCGACCCCGTGTCTTCGCAGAAACCCGGCCAACTGCCGCTGCACCTTGTTCGGTCGACGTTCGTATTCGTTGCCCCAGTGCATGCAGGCGATCACGCAATCCACGCCGTCGTGCTCGACCGCCGCCAGGTCCGCGGCGATCCGCACCGTGTCGATGGGATTGACCGACAATCCGGAAGGGACCGGAAGACCGTTCGTACCGTAGGTGTAGTTCAGCAGGGCGAAACGTATGCCGCCCGCTTCGAAACGGAGCGGATGCCTCGCCCGGAAATCCGAGCTGTCCAGAAAAACGCCCGTATGTTCGATGCCGTGCCGGTCGAGTTCCCGGATCGTCGTACGGATGCCTTTCGATCCGCCGTCGCAGCAGTGGTTGTTGGCCAGTACGGTAATGTCCACGCCCAGGGAGTCGAGTGCCTCGGCCAAAGCCGCAGGGGAGCGGAAGCAGGGGTAACCCGTATAGGGTCCGGATTCGGAAAGGGTGGTTTCGAGATTGACGATCGCTGCATCGGCCGCACGGAAGCGCTCCCGCACCCAGTCGAAAGAGGCATTGAAATCGAAATCGCCTTCCGGCGTACGCGCTGCGGTGAGCTGGGGCGTATGCTGCATCAGGTCCCCGGCGAAGACCAGCCGGGCACGCCGTACCTCCGGGAGGGATGGCTTGGAAGGTATGTCGATTTCGGCTGTCCGGCTCCGATGCGACAGCGTGTGGGAGCAACAGACGTAAAGGGCGCCGGCTGCAGACAATCCGATGATTGTCAGAACGATGATTTTCGAAAATTTCTCCATTTCCCGTCAAAAATACGATACGGGGCAGAATTATCCAAAAAACTCCGTAGATTTGCGTCGGCGTTGATGGGCGCATTCCGAAAATAGATTGTTATGAATAATTTGCGAGGTGTGCTGTATGCCGTCGTTTCGTCGGCTACGTTCGGGTTGATCCCGCTGTTTTCGATTCCGCTGCTGCAAGGAGGTATGTCCTCCCCGGCGATCCTGTTCTACCGCTTCGGACTGGCCGCCGCGATGATGGGGCTGATCGCCCTTGCGACCCGGCGGCCGCTTCGTATTACGTGGCCGCAAACCGGCACGCTGTTGCTTCTGGGTGCGATGTATTCCGTGACGGCCCTCGGGCTGTTGCGTTCTTACACCTACATTCCCAGCAGTGTGGCCACGACGATCAACTTTCTATACCCGCTGGGCGTGGCGATCGTGATGACGCTGTTTTTCCGCGAAAAAAATTCCGTCTGGCTACTGGTTGCGATCCTCATCTCACTGGTGGGTGTGGCGCTGCTTTCGTGGGGCGATATCGGCGGTCCGCAGAGCGACCGTGCCATCGTCGGCGTCGGGTTCGCGGGAGCGACCGTGCTGACCTACACGATCTATATCGTCGGTGTGAAAAAAAGCCGTATTTCCCGGCTCGATCCGATGATCCAGGCTTTTTATGTCCTGCTTTTCAGCGCCTGCTTCTTCCTCGTGTACGCTCTGTCCACGACCGGTGCTCCGCTGCCCGGCAAGTGGCATCTCTGGCAAAACCTCCTGTTGCTGGCCCTGGTGCCGACCGTTGTATCCAACCTGACGCTCGTTCTGGCAATCAAGGAGATCGGTTCTACGATGACATCGATCCTCGGTTCGATGGAGCCGCTGACGGCAGTACTCGTCGGGGTGCTGCATTTCGGGGAGAAGTTCGGCCTCGACAGTGCCTCGGGCCTGATACTGATTATCACGGCGGTCATCATCGTCATTCTTCAGGCCAAGAAAAAAGAACATCCGCAAACCCTCCCGCACGAAAGCATCCATTAGCTTCGGCAGTAACGGCTGCGGAGGAAACCTTCCGACAAGGAGCGACGGACTACCGCTCCTTTTTTTCAGGCCGCTTGGGAAACCACCCTTTTTCGACCCGCTTGCGCTGTTCGAACAATTCGCCGATACTCCAGAACGAAGAGGCGCCCCAGACTGCCAACAAGGTGGACCAGACGATGTTTTCGACCAGTACGGAACCGATGACCGCCGCGATTCCCATCAGGAGGAAAATCCACCAGATCCGCACTCCGAAATAGTATTCGCCTTTAGTCACCAGCGGATGAAAAATACCGATGATGAGAAACGTGGCGACACCGATCATGATGCCGGCCAGATGATATTCCATCAAAAATTCCATAGTTCAACTCTTCTTTGTTTTTCCGAACAAAATACGTGCCCCGTCGGAAAGACAGACACGGAACACGCTGCAGGAAATGTCCCGTCGATGAGCAGTTCGTTCGCTGCAAAGATACGATTAAGCCGAGGGCAAAAACAAATTTATTTGTACTTTGCCGAGGCGGAGTATCTAAGACGAAGTCAAAGATTGGGATTAAGCTTCGGCAAAAGCAAATTTTATTTGCATTTTGCCGAAGCGGGACGGAGTCAAAGATACGGAAAGCCGAGAGAAAACGGGAATTTGTTCACAGTTTTCCGGGGCGCATCCTATCTTCTACAAAGATAGATGCGGGATTGCACGTAAAGATTTCCGGGCCAAAATCCTATCCGTCGCCCTCAAAATATAATCCCCGGCAAAACAAAATTGGTTTGTTCGACCGGGGTGTTATATCGAGATGCGCTGCCTAACGCCGGTATTTGAGCCGCAGGCTGTTGGCTACCACGCTGACGCTACTCAACGCCATGGCTGCCCCGGCGATCATCGGGTTCAGCAAAAAGCCGCTGACAGGGTAGAGCGCCCCGGCAGCGACCGGTATGCCTACGAGGTTGTAGATAAAGGCCCAGAAGAGGTTCTGGCGGATCGTTCGAACCGTCTGCTTGGAAAGCTGAATCGCCTCCGGAATCTTCCGGAGGTCGGACGAGATGATGGTCATCTGCGCCACGTCCATCGCAATGTCGCTGCCCCCGCCCATAGCGATACTCAAGTCGGCCTGAGCCAGCGCTGCACTGTCGTTGATACCATCGCCCGCCATCGCCACCTTATGACCGAGGGTTTGCAGACGCTTGACGAACGCGGCCTTGTCCTGCGGAAGTATTTCGGCCTCGAAATGCCGGATACCTGCCTTTTCCGCGATATGACCGGCCACAGCTCGGCTGTCGCCCGTCAGCATATAAACGTCGATCCCGGCGGCTTGCAGTTCGCGCACGGCCTCTACGGAGCTATCCTTGATGCGGTCGGCGATCGCCGCGACAGCCAGGGCTTGCTCCGAATCGGCGAACCAGACGATGCTCTTGGCTTCTGCCGACAACCGCTGCGCTTCGATATTCAACTCTTTGCCGACGACGATTCCCTGCTCGTCGAGCAGCCGGCGGCTGCCGGCGAAGTAACGCACGCCATCGACCGTACCTTCTATGCCTTTTCCGGTAAGGCTTCCGAATCGTTCGACGTTCAGCGTCGGCACACCTGCAAAATAGTGCACGACGGCATCGGCAAGCGGATGTTCCGAGAGTTTTTCCAGGCTGAAAAAGACGGCTTTCGCCCGGTCGTCCCCGTTCGCCCAGACAATGTCGGTAACGACGGGTTTCCCTTCGGTCAGTGTACCCGTTTTGTCCATTACTACCGTGTCGATTTTTCCGGCCGTCTCCAGACTTACGGCGTCCCTGATCAGAATTCCTTTCTCGGCCCCTTTGCCGATGCCGACCATGACGGCCGTCGGAGTAGCCAGTCCCAATGCACACGGACAGGCGATAACCAGTACGGTCACAGCTGCCAGGATTCCGTGCGTCAGGCCTCCCGACGGATCGAAAACCAACCACAGGACGAAAGAGAGCAGGGCGATGCCGATGATCGCGGGGACGAATATGCCGGCGATTTTGTCCGCCAGCTTTTGCACGGGAGCCTTGCTGCCCTGCGCCTCCTGGACCATGCGGATAATCTGAGCCAGCATCGTCGCGGCTCCGACCTTCTCCGCCCGAAAGTGGAAGCTGCCCTTCTGGTTGATCGTTCCGGCGAAAACTTTCGTTCCGGGCTCCTTATGCACGGGAAGCGGTTCGCCGCTCAACATGCTTTCATCGACATAGGAGTCGCCTTCGCAAACCGCACCGTCCACGGCGATCTTCTCCCCGGGTCGAACGGCCAGGAGATCGCCGACCCGGATGCGGCTGATCGGAATCTCCGTCTGCGTACCGTCCGCAGCGACGACGATCGCATTTTTTGGTTGCAGACCGATCAGCTTTTTCAGCGAAGCGGTGGTATCGCCTTTAGCCTTCTCTTCGAGCGTGCGCCCCAGCAGGATGAAGGCGATGATCACCGCCGCAGCTTCGAAATAGACGTGAGGTTCCACTCCCCGCGAGAGCCAGAACTCCGGAAAAACGAGGTTGAACAGACTGAACAGGTAGGCGATGCCCGTACTCAATGCGACCAGCGTATCCATCGTGGCCGAACGGTGGCGCAACTGCTGCCAGGCATTCACGAAAAATCCGCGTCCCAGCCAGAAGACGACCGGAGCGGACAACAGCGCCATAATCGCACCGCCGTAGGGCATATCCATAAAGAACATACCGATCACGACCACCGGAATCGCCAGCACGACAGCCCAGAAAGCCCGCCGTTTCAGGTCCCGGTACCGCTCCCGGTTCATCCGCTCCAACTCGTCGGGCGTGTCATCATCCGAATCGGCGAGCATGTCGTAACCGCCCTCCTGCACGGCTTGCCGGAGTCTTTCCGGCGAGGTCTGCATCGTGTCGTATTCGACCGCTGCGGTCGAAGCCGCCAGATTGACGGAAGCCGCGACGACGCCCGTCTGGGCATTGAGAATTTTTTCCACACGTGCAGCACATCCGGCGCAGTGCAGCCCCGCAAGGGGAAAAGTCCGTTTTACATATTTACCTTTCGACATACTTTTTGATTTTTTACAGACAGGGACGAGCACGGAATATCCGCACGCCCTTCGTGTCCTTTCGATACAAAGATCGGGACAAAAAGGGCGGAAGGCGTTATATAATTCCGGATACTATTTACAAGATTTCGGAACGACCGGCGGATTACACCTTGTCCAGCGGTTTGCGACGGTTCTCGCCGATCTTCCGGAAATGGCTGGGCGTAAGTCCCGTCACCTTCTTGAACTGGGCGCTCAAGTGGGCCGTACTCGAATAGTTCAGCTTGTCGGCAATCTCGCCGAGCGACAGCTCGCCGTAAGCCAGCAACTCCTTCACCCGTTCGATTTTCTGTGCGATGAAGTATTGTTCGATCGTCGTGTTTTCGATCTCCGAAAACAACGAACTCACTGCCCCGTAATCCTGATGCAACCGGTCCGCGATATAATCCGAGAGGTTGGTCCGCAAAGCGGCGTCCTTCTCCCGCACCAGCTCGATGACCGTATTCTTCACCCGCTCGACGGTCTGCTTGCGGCGGTCGTCGATCAACTCGAACCCGACGGCGCGGAGCGCTTCGTCCAACTCCTTTCTTCGCTCGGCAGTCAGTTCTGCGGGCAGCACGGCTTCGCCGAGAACGACCGACGAGGCCTCGATCCCCGCCTGCCGCAAAATATCGCGCACGACCAGAATACAGCGGGGACAAACCATGTTCTTAATGAAGAGTTTCATCGGCAACGGAAAGAATTTGTCGATGACAAAGATACGATTAAGCCGAGTGCAAAAGCAAATTTATTTGCATTTTGCCGAGGCGAAGTATCTAAGACGAAGTCAAAGATTGAGGAAAAGCCGAGGCATATCGGCAGGTTACGGTAGAGTAGGTCGATATTCGGTGAATCGAAATATACAATCAAAAAATAAATAACATTTGACAGGCTTGCATAACTGTCAATTTTTATTTAATTTAGTCATAAAAAGATGGTTTTATACTATGTATGACGCCTTTATTTGATACTATAACGCTTTCTATGATAAAACGCCTTACCTTCAGCTTACTCCTGACCTGTTTGTATGTTCCCTGTTTTTCCCAGGAACGCTTCGTTGTCCGGGGCCGTATTCTCGATGCGGAATCCGCTCCGGTTCCTTATTGTTCGGTCAGCATTCTCGAATCGCGCGACTCCACGGTCCTCGGAGGCGCCGTTTCCGACACGGAAGGCCGTTACAGCCTGCATTTCGAGCAGGCGGGCCGCTATCTGCTCTGCTACGACCATCTGGCCTACGAATCCTGCTACCGAACGGTAGAGGTTCCGGAGGCGCAAACCCTGCCCGATGTGATTCTACGTCCGGCCAGCCGACATATCGACGAGGTGGTCGTGGTGGCCCGAAATACCGAATACAGGGCAGGCCGCTACGAAGTCAATATGTTGGGTAATCCGATCGTCCGCAACCGGTCCGTGATGCAGGTGCTGGATCTGCTGCCGGGCCTCCGAGTCTCCGGAAACACCTTGTTCATCAAAGGGACTCCGGTGTCGGTCGTCTATATCGACGACCGGTTGGTGACGGATCTCGGGGAGCTTTCCGCCCTTCGTGCCGAAGACGTGAAAAGCGTGGAGGTCCAGAACAAGACGGGAGCGGCCTATTCCGCCACGACTTCTGGCGGTATCGTCCGTATCCGGCTCAAGAAACTCGCCGCAGGCAGTTTTTACGGCAACGTATCTTCCTCCGCGTCCGTTTCCCGCGACGGATATTCTACGGGACTCGCCCTGCCGTTCTCGGCCCAGTGCGGACGATTGGGAATATATATATGTGTCGGGTTCCTATGGGGAGAACGAAACGCTCGACCGCACCTATTCCGAATTTCGCAATTCGGGATACTCGCTCGATTCGGAGGACCGGGGGCGGATCACCTCCCGGAATATCCGCGAACTTCTGAGCCTGGTTTACAAGATAAACGACCGCCATTCGATCGGTCTCGGGGGACAGATTTTCATGGGAGCGAGCGACCCGTCCAATACGGTGCACACGACCTCTGCGGGATTGGCCTGGGGCGATGTGCCGCCGCAGATGCCCGAAGCCGGATATACGCTCTACCGCTACGGGGGCACGCTCTACAACCGGCAGTATCAGGGGTCGCTGAATTATATCTTCCGTTTCGACACGTTGGGTTCCCGGCTCTCTTTCAAGGCCGACTACCTGCACCAGAACGTCGATCGGAATTACGACTACGACACGCGCGATTTTTCCCGGCCGGAGGATGCGGAACCCTTCTCCACGGAGTTGCGGCGCGAGCGCTACAAGCTGCTGGGACATCTGTTCGCGTCCCGGCTCGACCTGAACAAGAATTTTTCCGAAGAGCGCAGCTTCAGCGCGGGGTTGAGCTATGATTTGCGGTATGCGGACAACAACGCTCCCGTGCATCGCTTCGAGGAGGAAGAGTGGATCCCGGACCCGAAGATGAGTACCTGGTTTATCGACCGCACTCAAAGCACGGGTGCCTACACCCAATGGGCCGACGCCTACGGCAAGTTCTCCTATCAGGCGGGCCTGCGACTGCAATGGGACCGCATCGCTTACCGGAATGCCGAAAATACGGGCTACGAACATCGTGACTACTGGCGACTGTTCCCGGAACTCAGCCTGGCCTACACGTTCAACCCGGAAAAGGGCACCAATATCAATCTCGACCTCTATCGGTCCAGCGGCCGGCTGCCCGACAACAACGCCCTGAGTCCCCGCCGGGTCTGGCAGTCGCAATACAGTTATACCGTAGGCAACGAAAATCTCGAACCCGGCTGGGGGTACGACATCGACCTGAGCTATACGCTGCGCAACAAACTGACGATCTCTTACGGAGGTACGTGGTCGCGCGGCAGTGAAACGATGACTTTCTATGACCCCGACGATCCGAACATCGTCTATACGACGAAGGTGAACGGGGAACACGGCTCGGCGCATAATATCTGGATCGATTATACGACATTGGTAACCAAATGGTTCCGAGTGAAATCTTTCATTCACGGATATTGGTATCGGAGAGAGGTGGATGGCGACTGGCAGGCTTCGTACAGTGCCGGAGGTGGGATGTTCAGCCTTTCCCTTATGTTCCAGCCGCATCCCTCGATGATTATCTATCTGGACGGAGGCGTCGAGCTGCCCCAAAAAAGATTGGAAACCTGGCAAAATTCCTATTGGGCTTTAGCTGCCGGAATAACCAAATCATTCTGTAAAGACAAACTGTATATATCCCTCGACGTGAACAATATCCTTTCGACCAAACTGAAAAAGGAAACGGTACGCTGGGACAACTCCTACTATTCCGTCCTGCGGCAACCTCGGGGACACAGAAGTCTGCGGCTGGTCTTTTCGATCGGCTACCGGTTCAACCGAAATGCCAAAAAGAGCGTATCGACCGTGCAAACGTTACGAGATCCGGAAGAAATTCTGAAATAGGCCGCTCAAGACCCGTATTCGAATCCAGTGCGCAAGACGTGCTTTCCGAGAACCGTATTTTGTGAAACTTTTCCGCTCGATATATGAATAGTGGAATTGGCATCGCTTTTCTCCCCGGCAATCCGAAGCATTTCGGCGCTTTCACATCTGCCGCAAAAACCAAAAAAATTACGGACGGCTGCATCCGGCAGCCGCCCGTAAAAAATTCCGCCCTCCGAAATCAGAAGTTGTAGCGCACCATCAGATTGACCCGATTGGCATGGCCCTTCATTCCGTCCATATTTTCGCGGGTGCCGTACAGGTATTCGGCCGCAAGCTGACAGCAGGGGGCCAAATCCCAGAAAATATTGCCGAAGACATACTGACCGCGACGGTATTCGTCATCGGCATAGGCCCCGTTCCTGCGGCAAACCTCCGCCATGGAATAACCGCCCGAAATGGCGAGTTTGTTCGGAACGAGGTCGATTTGCACAGCCGCCTGCCAACCGTACATCGGCATAGTCTGAATACTCCTCGGATTGTGAGGATTGGGTGTAAAATCCAGTCCGATGCCCGATAAATCTTGGATGTAGGGAGTGATGCCCTCGCCGTACACACCGTTGAAGAAGAGTTGCAGGGGACCCGCTACTTTGATATTTCCGCTGGCCTGGACGCCCCAGCCGAAGAGCGAAGTATTGTTACCCGTCGATTCGTTGTGCAGATACATATCGCGGAAAACGGCCGATGCCCGGAAATGGCTCTCCTTGTTCCGGCCCCAATTCACCTGCATATAAACCGGGAAATCAGGTACGCGCTGCGGAATCGAAGCGAACGAATCGCCGTAGGTGCCGCTTACGTTCGGTAGCTCGGCGGCAACGCCGAATTTCAGAATATCGCGGTAGATCGAATGCTCGTAACGGATCATCGTCGAGAAAAAGTAGTTATAGGCATTGGGACCCTGGAAGTCGATCGTATTGGGAGCGGCGTTCAGGTCGCAGAACGTCGTTACGTCGCGTCCGAACGTGAACCCTTTGAACGATACGTAAGCCGACCGGATACGGGGCGTATAACTGTTGGTTCCTCCGCCGCGGAAGTCCGTACTGAAATAGAGGGTGACACGGCCCAGTTTTTTCGAATTGGCGATGGCCTTCAGAAATATGCGGGAGGTAGTTCCGTCCAGGCCGAATTTCTGACGGGTGGCATAGGTGCCGGGAACGGCGATCGTGGCCGGAATGAAATCCTGTGCTCCGGAGATTCCGTCGAAATCATACGACGCACGCAAAGTCACCTGGCCGCCGAGCGAGAAAGAGAATTTGTTCTGCTTGGTGGCGAAGATGAAGTGAGGCAGTTCATCCTGCTGGAAACCGGGATGATGGGTTTCGATATAATCCCGAATGGCATTGTCGATTGCCAGTTGGTTCAATACGGCCGCTTCGAGCAAGGCCTCTTCGTCTGCGGGCGGTTGAGGTGCATTGACGGAAACCAAATAAACCGTCGGAGAGTATTCGCCGGTCTTTACGCTGTCCTTACGGATCTGGTAGGTCTGGGCCGAAACCGAGGCCGCAGAAACCGCCAGCAACATTGCGATTAAAAGTCGAAAAATTTTCATAAGCAATAAAATTAAATTATTCCGATAATGGCGGATGCCATCTATATATGTATATTACGATTTTGGAAGTCAGACAATTGGTATTTGCCCGAAACGTGGCAAGTTATATGCCAAAATACCCGGCAAGAACAGGTGCAGCAGGTCGGAAAGCGGGATCCTCCAGCCTGCGAGCCGGACCGGTCACGGCATCTGCCAGACGTTCGAACCTATTCCCGGAGTCTTCGGACGGATGTCGGTCTCCTTTCCCTAAATAAAATCCCCTCAAAAAGTGTAAAAAACGAACAGAAGGCGTTGGCGAATCCTGCAAATCGGATAAACTAACGGCGAAATAGTTATTTCCGAAACGGTCGCTATCCGATATTTTTGTATTTTTGTAAAAACATATTTTTCATATGAAACATAAGTTAGTGATAGCAATGACTGCGGCAACGCTGTTTCTGGTCGGGTGCGGGCAGCGGCAACATACGGAACAGGTAACGCTCGTGCGCATCGATACCGTAAAAACAGCGAATACCTGTGATATTCTCGAATTTCCCGCCCGAGTACAGGCTGCCGGAGAAGTTCACCTCGCTTTCAAGATACCCGGAACCTTGCAACGTATTTATGTCGATGACGGGGCTTTTGTCCGTCAGGGTGAACTTGTTGCCGAAATGGATCCGCGCGATTACGAACTTCAGTTACAGGCGGTCGAAGCCGAATATTTGAGTATCAAGGCCGAAGCCGAACGTGTAATGGCGCTTTACGACCAAAACGTCGCTACCGCCGATGCTTACGACAAAGCGCGATACGGGCTGCAACAGATTACGGCGAAATACGAGAACGCCCGCAACCAATTGGCCGATACGAAACTGTATGCTCCTTTCGACGGCTACGTGAAGCGTCGGCGCTTCGACCCTCCGACGGTCGTAGCGGCCGGAATGCCGGTCATCACGTTCCTGTCGGGCAAGAATCCCGAGGTCGAACTTTTCATTCCGGCATCGACTTACATTCGCCGTCGGGAGATCGCTTCGTTTGCGGCGGTGTTCGATTTTCTGCAAGGGCAAAAAATTCCGCTGCGTCTGCTCCATGTCGATCCGAGCGCCAATGCCAATCAGCTTTACGCCGTGCGGTTGGCACTGCCCGTGAATACGGAGATCGCGGCGACACCCGGCATGAACGCAACGGTCGAAGTCGCCATGCGGCAGGAAACGGAGGCATCGGTAGAGATTCCTGCATCAGCTCTGTTCAGCAACGGCGACAAGACGAGTTACGTGTGGATTTACCGACAGGACGGGACGATCGCACGCCGACGGGTCGAAGTAGTCCGTCTGCATACGGACGGAACGGCGACGATAGCGGATGGTCTGAACGAAGGCGAACGGATCGTCGTGGCCGGAGTTCATAAATTGACGGAAGGCCAGCGGGTCGCACCGCTTCCTGCTCCGTCGAAAACCAATGAAGGAGGGCTGCTATGATCGACTTGGGCAAATGGGCTTTCGGACACAGCAAGCTCGTCTATTTTCTGTTGGCGGTACTGTTGGTAGGCGGTCTGAAATCGGCCTACGACATGGGAAAACTCGAAGATCCCGAAGTCAAGGTAAAAATCGCCATGGTGGTCGGGGTTCGTCCGGGAGCGTCGGCGCACGAAATGGAACTGGAAGTGACCGACCCGCTGGAAAAGGCGATCCGTACCGTCGGAGAGGTGGACAATACGCAGAGTTGGTCGTACAACGACCTCTGCATCATACAGGTAGAACTCAAAAGTACGACGCCCGATGACCGGCTCGAACAGTGTTGGGATATGCTGCGGCACAAGGTTTCCGATGCGGAAGCGTCGTTGCCCGGCGGTACATCCGTGACGGTTCAGGACGATTTCAGTCTGGTTTACGGTATGTTTTACGCCCTGACCGCCGAAGGCTTCAGCGAAAGACAGCTCGCCGACTATGCCGGACTGATCCAGCGCGAATTGACCGATCTCGACGGCGTGGCCCGGGTGGAGCTTTACGGAAAGCGCGAGGAGAGTATCGATATTTCGCTGCGTGCGGACCGAATGGCGACACTCGGCATTTCGCCAACAGAAGTACTCGCCACCCTGAACGGACAAAACGGCACTTTCTATGCCGGTTACTACGACAACGGGGATCAACGCGTGCGCGTAACGGTCACCGATAAGTCGCGTACGGTCGAACAGATCCGCAACATGGTCATTCAGGGCCATGAAGACGACCAGTTGCGTCTGGGGGATATTGCGACCGTAGAGAGCGGCTATACGGAACCCGTACGCAATTCGATGACCTATAACGGTGAACATGCCGTCGGTATCGCCGTAGCCGCCGCCTCGGGAACCGACATCGTAAAGGTCGGCAATGCGGTCGAACGGCGGCTCGCCGAATTACAGGAGGAACGTTTTCCTGCAGGCGTCGCTTGCCACAAGGTCTTCTATCAACCCGAACGGGTAACAGGGGCCCTCTCCACTTTCTTCATCAATCTGGTCGAATCGGTATTGATCGTCATCGCGATTCTGATGATTACGATGGGGTTCCGCAGCGGCGTAATCATCGGATTCAGTCTGCTTACGATCGTCATCGGCACGTTTCTGCTGCTGGGTATGACCGGCGGCACGATGCAGCGGGTTTCACTGGCGGCGTTCATTCTCGCAATGGGGATGCTGGTGGACAATGCGATCGTCATAGTAGATGGTATTCTGGTCGATCTGAAGCTGGGCAAGCCGCGCCGCGAAGCGATGTGCGCCATCGGTCGTAAAACCGCCATGCCGTTGCTCGGAGCTACGGTCATTGCCATCCTCGCATTTCTGCCCGTTTTCCTTTCGCCCGATACGGCAGGCGTCTATGTGCGCGATCTGTTTATCGTGCTGGCGGCGAGTCTGCTGTTGAGTTGGGTCCTGGCTCTGGTGCACGTGCCGCTGATGGCGAATCGGCTTTTGAAGCAACCGTCGAGGACCGAGGGAAGCGGTAAACTGTATGACAGCACGTTGTATCGTCGTTTCGGCGATCTGCTTCGCTTCGGTTTGCGGCACCGTATCGCGGCCCTGTCGGTCATTCTCGTTCTGCTCGGATTGAGCGTCTGGGGATTCCGGTACGTGCGGCAGGGATTCTTTCCCGATATGGTTTACGACCAACTCTATATCGAATACAAATTGCCCGAAGGTACGAACTCCACACGGGTTGCCGCCGACCTGCGGGAAATCGAAGCGTACCTTAAGACTCGTCCCGAAATCCGGAACGTTGTTGCGTCCGTGGGCGGGACGCCGGCACGGTATAATCTGGTGCGCAGTATCGCCACGCCGTCGCTCTCTTACGGAGAATTGATCGTCGATTTCGAATCGCCCGAATCGCTGGTGGAAAACATGGATGTCATTCAGGAGGATCTTTCGGCCCGTTACCCCGACGCGTACGTCAAGGTGAAGCGTTATAATATCATGTTCAAAAAATACCCGATCGAAGTGCAATTTTCCGGACCCGATCCGGCGGTACTGCACCGGTTGGCGGATTCCGCACGAATGATTATGGCGCGCACGCCCCAGGTTGCGCAGATCACTACCGGTTGGGAACCTGCGGTTCCCGTTTTGGCGGTGGATTACCACCAGGCGGCCGCCCGTCGCGCCAACCTGAGCCGCCAGGATATCGCCACCTCGTTGCTGACGGCCGAAGGCGGTATTCCCGTCGGGACGTTCTACGAAGGAGTACATCGCAATACGATCTATCTCAAATGTACGGCGGCCGACGGCTCGCGCATCGACAATCCGGAGAACGTACCCGTTTTCCCGATGCTCCCGAATGTAAATGCGCTGCTTGACGACGAGCTGGTGGGAAGCCTTCAGACCGGCACGCTCGACAAAGGCGATATCATCCGAAGGCTGGCGCAGACCATCCCCCTCGGGCAAGTCGGACGGGGTGTCGGCATTCGCTGGGAAGATCCGGTCATTCCGCGCTATAACGGTCAGCGCATGCAGAGCGTGATGTGTTCCCCCGCACCGGGTGTTGAAACCGAGGCGGCACGACAAACTATTGCCGAACAGATCGAAGACATTCCGTTGCCGACCGGCTATTCGATACGCTGGGATGGTGAAAAAGGGGCCCGTGACCAGACGATGTACTGGCTTTTCAAACAGGTCCCGCTGGCCGTAGTACTCATCATCGCTGTTCTGATTCTCTTGTTCGGCGACTATCGCAAGCCGACGATCGTGTTGTGCTGCATTCCTTTATTGGCCGTCGGCATCGTCGGAGCAATGTTGCTGACCGGAAAGACGTTCGACTTCTGCGCCATTGTGGGTGCGTTGGGATTGATGGGCATGCTGATTAAAAATTGCATCGTATTGTTGGACGAAATCGGCCAGCGGTGCAGCGGCGATACCGACCTCATAGCCGGACTGGTCGTCAGCGCCCAAAGTCGTCTGCGGCCTGTGATGATGGCTTCGCTTACCACCATTCTCGGTATGATTCCGCTGCTCGGCGATGCGATGTTCGGTTCAATGGCTGCGACGATCATGGGCGGACTGTTCTTTTCGACCATCGCCACGTTGTTGTTTCTGCCGATACTTTACGCCCTGTTTTTCAAAATCAAAACGAAATAATACGATTCGGCCGCAGGCCATACCTTACCGTTCGTGCCGCACCGATGCGGCGCGAACGGTGTCGATATTCGACGAGCGCATCGAACAACTGCAACACAATGTTCGCCCGATCTTCGGCGCAGGGCAGAACGACGGGTGCAAACGGACCCGGCTTTCACTATCTTTGAAGTACTCCGCTGCGGCAAGACGCAAATAAAATTTGCTTTTGCCCTCGGCCTAATCGCAATCTTTGACTTCGTCTTAGATACTTCGCCTCGGCAAAGTACAAATAAATTTGTTTTTGCCCTCGGCTTAATCCCAATCTTTGACTTCGTCTTAGATACTCCGCCTCGGCAAAATGCAAATAAATTTGCTTTTGCGCTCGGCTTAATCCCAATCTTTGACTTCGTCTTAGATACTCCGCCTCGGCAAAGCACAAATAAATTTGTTTTTGCCCTCGGCTTAATCGTATCTTTGCAGAAGATAGGAGGCGGTTCGGCAATCTGTACGTGCCAATTCGTGCGATTGCCATCATCTTATTATCTTTGCAAAAACGATTCCGTCCGGTCGATCTGTCGATAAAATGCCAGAGAGCGACTGAACGCGATAACGAAAAAATCGAGCTATATGATCTGGTTTCTGCTTCTCCTCTCCCTGCTTTTTGCCGGGGTGGACTTTCTCTTCTACCGGGTGCGGATGCGTCGGCATTCCGAGCGCCTTCGCCGCGCCTTCGTCTGGTTCGCGGTGTTTTCGGATGCGCTTCCGATCGTCGTGGTGCTGCTGCTCAAGGCCGTACCGGACAATACGACGGGCTGGATGCAGGCAGCCCAATGGTTTACCTTCGTCTTCCTGTTGCTGATCGGCTGTCGTTACGGCTATTATTTCGGTTTGTTGTTCGATCGGCATCGGAGTTTCAGTCGGGTAGGGGCGCTCTTCGCTGTCGGATGTGCCGTATGGCTCGTATGGGGAGCGGCTTGGGGCAGACAAGCCCTGCGGGTGAACGAAGTCGAAATCCGGACCGCAGCACTGCCCGCCGCATTCGACGGATTCCGGATCGTGCAATTCTCGGATCTGCACATCGGCACGCTCGTGCGGCCGGAACGGGAGATGAACCGGCTCGTGGATACGATCAATGCGCTGCGACCCGACCTCGTCGTCTTCAGCGGCGATTTGGTCAATGTCCGCTCCACGGAACTCACATCGGACGTATTGGCTATTCTGGGAAGGCTTCGCGCCCCGTACGGTGTCATCTCGACCCTGGGCAATCACGACGTGGGACTTTATATCAAAGATACCGTCGCCCTGCCGCGTGCTGAAAACAACCGGCAGGTAATCGACCGGCAGCGGAAGATCGGGTGGCGGATGCTGCTGGATTCGACCCTCTACCTGCGCCGGGGCAGCGATTCGATTTCGGTGACGGGCATCTCGTTCGATCCCACGCTGCAAAAATTCCGACATTCGTTCGATCTTCCCGAAATATCCCTCGCAACCGCTTACGAAGGCATGCCGGAGGGTATGTTCAACCTGACGGTTTCGCATCTGCCGCAACTGTGGCCCAATATCACCGCCCTCGGTCGCGGAAACCTCACGCTGGCAGGGCACGTGCACAGTATGCAGATCAAGGGACATCTCTTCGGACGGGCGTTCTCTCCGGCACAACTGATGTACGACCGTTGGAGCGGGCGCTACGACGATGCGGCCGGCAATACGCTCTACATCAACGACGGAATCGGATACGTCGGTTTTCCGATGCGGCTCGGCGCCGATCCTGAAATCACCCTTTTTACGCTGAAAAAATGAAAGTGACCGTTTCCACCGCCGTTTCTGCGGACGGATATCTGGACGACCGTTCGCCCGACCGCCTGATCCTCTCCACGCCCGAAGACTGGGCCGAAGTGCATCGCCTCCGGGCTGCTTGCGACGCTATTCTGGTCGGGGCCGAAACCATCCGGCGGGACAATCCCTCGCTGTTGGTAGGCGACGAAGTTCTTCGTCGGGAACGAATCGACCGGGGGCTTTCACCCGATCCGGTCAAGGTAACGCTGACCGCTTCGTGCCGGCTCTCGCCGGAGGCCAATTTCTTCACCCGGGGAGATCAGGAAAAGATCGTCTTCACCTCCTGCTCCGACCCCGGTCCCCTGCGGCAGGTGGCGACGGTGATCCCCGCCGCAGAGATCACGGCTGCTCTGATCGTTACCGAACTTGAAAAACGGGGACTTCGCTCCCTGCTGGTCGAAGGAGGAGCTGCGACGCTCCGGATGTTCTTTGCCGAAAATCTGGTCGATACCTTCCGGCTGGCTGTCAATCCGGCCGTAAAAGTGGGGGATCCCCGGGCACCCCGTTTGGAGGTCGGTTCCGGTTATCTGCAAACGCCGCATTCGACCGAATCGTTGGGAGGAATGCGGGTCACGACCTATGCGATCAAGCCCGACCGGACCGCCGAAGACCGCCGCTACCTGCAAATGGCGATCGACGAAAGCCGCAAATGTACGCCCTCGACCTCTTCCTATTGTGTAGGTGCAGTGATTGTAACGACTAACCGAAAGATATTTACGGGTTACACTCACGAAACTTCTCCGACCCACCACGCTGAACAGGAAGCGATTCTGAAAGCGCTTGCAGCGGGTGTCGAATTGCGGGGGGCGACCATCTATTCTTCGATGGAACCGTGCTCCGAACGAAAAAGTGAACCGGAAAGTTGCTCGGAATTGATAATTCGGCACGAATTTCGCCGGGTAGTTTTTGCTCTATATGAGCCGGACTGTTTCGTTTGTTGCCAGGGCGCCCTGAACCTCCGTCGCCACGGGATCGAAGTCAGCGTCGATGAGACGCTGTCCGGTCAGGTCCGAGCGATAAACGCACATATCGGACATTGAGGAGCATGGTTATTTTTTGTTCTGTTTTACGCCGAATATTGGCCTAAACAGCCACAACAAATTATACGTACGAATATTCGCACTATCTTCGCATAAAAATTTAGAAGACCATTTTATGAACCGTGTAATCGTTTCATTTTTCGCTCTGTTAGCTGCCGCACCTCTGGCGGCTCAGGAGCAAACGCCCCGGGTACTTTCCCTGGATGAAGCCCTGGAGATCACCCTCTCCGGAAGTCCGGTCATCGAAGCCTCGCGTTACGAAGAAAAAGCCGCCCAGCAGGAACGGCGGGCAGCGATCGGCTTGCGTATGCCGCAAATCAGCGTAGGCGGAGCCTACACCTATTTGGGCAAGGACATCGGATTCGACTTCAACGATTTGAAAGGGCCTGTCGGAAACATCACCCACGACATTCTCGGCAGCGGGCTGATCCCGACCGAATTGATCCCCCAGATTCAGCAACTTCTCACCCCGGTCATGGGAGCGGATTGGTTCCTGACATTGCAGGACCGCAGTCTCGGATTCGTCGGAGGGCAGGTAACCCTGCCGATCTATATGGGCGGCAAGATCAACACGGCCAACCGTGCCGCGAAAATCAACGAAAAGACTGCAGTCGAGCAGGGAAACCAAAACCGCAACGCGCTGGTTTCGGAGCTCGTGGAGCGATACTACGGTCTGGCGCTGGCCCGACAGGTCGTCGAAGTACGCCAGCAGGTAGTGGATGGAGTAGGCCAACATCTGAAGGATGCGATCGCCCTCGAACAGAACGGTATGATCCCCCACAGCGAACGTCTTTACGTCGAATTCAAGATGGCCGAGGCGGAGCGGGAGCTTCAAAACGCCCGGTTGCAGGTCGAAACCATCGCCAGTGCACTGAATAATACGCTCGGACAGCAGGCAGAGGTTCTGCCCGTAACGACGATGTTCGTACTCGGCAACCTGGAAGACGTAGCCTATTACAAAGACCTGGCGGCCAAGTTCAATCCGCTGCTCAGCCAGGTAGCCCTCAAGCGCCAGTTGGCCAAGGAAGGAGTTCGGTTGCAACGGGCCAATTTCCTGCCGCAGGTCGCGGCGATGGGCGGAGCCTCGTTCTACAACTACCAGGTAACTAAAATAATGCCCCGCTGGGCAGTAGGTGTCGGCGTTAATCTCAAGATTTTCGACGGCCTGAACCGCGAATACAAATATTCGGCGGCAAAACAGACGGTCAAGCAAGTGGAAGTGCTGGAAATGAAAGCCGGCAAGGACATTGCAGTACTGATCGAAAAACTCTACAACCAAATGAACAACTATGCCAACCAGATGAAGTCGATCGACGCTTCGCTCGCATTTGCGGAGGAGTATCTCAAAGCCAAGAATGCGGCATTCCTGGAAGGTATGAGTTCCTCCTCCGACCTGGTGGATGCCGAACTGAATCTCGCCAAGGTGCGCACCGAGCGTATGCAGACCGCCTACAATTACGATGTCGCACTGGCCAAGTTGCTCGAAGCCGCCGGCATCAGCGATGAGTTCATCAGCTACCTGCACCGTACCGACGCCCGTCCCATTCATTTCGACAAAGAGTAAATATAGATAATCTCATGAAAAAAAGTACCATTGTCACGATCATTCTGATTGCCGCCGCTGTCGTGCTGGGCGTCATCTTCATCAGTTGGTATTTACGCAAGGCCACGCCCCTGTACATCCAGGGAACGGTGGAATGTACTACATACAAAGCTTCGTCGAAAGTTCCCGGCCGTATCGAGGAGATGAAAGTAGAGGAGGGACAGCACGTCACCAAGGGCGAACTGCTCTACACGCTCTCGACCCCCGAACTGAATGCCAAGTTGCAACAGGCCGAAGCCGTGAAGAGCGCCGCATCGGCCATGGACCAGAAAGCCCTCACCGGTGCCCGTATCCAACAGAAGGAAGCCGCACTGAATCTCTGGGAAAAAGCCCAGGCAGGACTGTTGTTGGCCCAGAAAACCTTCGACCGCGTGAACAACCTCTATGAACAAGGCGTCGTTCCGGCCCAGAAGCTGGATGAAGCCCGCGCCAACCTGCAGGCGATGCAGGCGACCGAGCGTGCGGCCAAAGCGCAATGCGAACTGGTATTCGACGGAGCCAGCAAGGAGGAGAAAGAGGCGGCAGCCGCCCAGGTACGGCAGGCCGAAGGCGCCGTTTCGGAAGTGGAGTCCTATCTTTCGGATGCCTTGGTTTACGCCCCTGTAACGGGCGAGGTTTCGACGATCATCGCCGAAGCCGGCGAACTGGTCGGAACGGGTTATCCCGTAGTGGCGATTCTCGATATGAGCGACGTATGGGTGACCTTCAACATCAAGGAGGATCTGATGCCCGACATCCATATCGGAACCCGTATGACAGGCTATATCCCGGCCTTGGACCGCAGCGTGGAGTTCGAGGTGACCTATATCGCTGTGCAGGCCGATTTCGCCACCTGGTCCGCAACACGCACGCAGGGCGGCTTCGACATCCGCACCTTTGCCGTCAAAGCCAAACCCACGCAAGACGTGGAATACATCCGGCCGGGTATGAGCGTACTGGTGAACTGGAAAGACATCGCCAAATAATTCAGAAAGGGTAGCGTATGCCGGGCTTTTTCAGCAATACGCTCGCCGTCCTGCGGCGAGAGATCTACCGGGTCGCACGTCAGCCGATGTATTGGCTGCTGACGGTGATTCTGCCGATCGTCGCGTTCGCATTCTTCGCGGTGTTGTTATACAAGGGAGTGGCACGCGACATTCCGATCGCCGTCGTGGACCAGGACAACAGCACCCTCTCCCGCAAAGTGACGCAGATGATCGACGCGACGCCTACGGCTTGGGTCGCTTACGGCGTACAGGGAATGGAAGAGGCCGAACGACTGATGCTTCAGGGCAAGGTCATGGGAATCGTTCTGATTCCCGATTTCTTCGAAAAGAACATTCTCAACAACAGCCAGACCCATCTGGAAAGCTACCTGACCGGCACGAACATTACGGTAAACGGTCTGCTGGCGAAGGATTTGCAAACGACTGTCACCACTTTTACCGCCGGTATCCAGCTGCAACTGCTGATGAAACAAGGGCTGACCGAAAAACAGGCTATGGCGCAACTGATGCCCGTACGGTTCGACAAACATGTGCTATTCAACCCGCATATCAACTACGGCTATTACCTTTCGCCGAGTTTTATGCCGATGATGCTTCTGATCTTCACGATCATGGCGACGATTTTCGTCATCGGAACCGAACTCAAGAACGGCACGGCCAGGGAGTGGTACGACACGGCCGGAGGCTCGGTCTTCGCGGCCTACGCGGGCAAAATCCTGCCGATTACGGTCATTATGTTCCTGATGTCGGAATTGATGCTCCTGGTCATCTTCAAGGTGGTCGGCGTACCGCTGAACGGCAGCCTGACGGTCATCACCATCAGCAATCTGCTCTTCATCCTGAGTTACCAGTCCCTCGGTGCGATGATCGTCACCGTGTTGAGCAATTTGCGCCTGTCGCTTTCGATCGGCGGCGGTTACTCGGTACTGGCCTTCACGTTTTCGGGCCTTACGTTCCCGATTATGGCTATGAGCAAACCCATGCAATGGTTCTGCTGCATCTTTCCGTTCACATTCTACACCGACATCATGGTCGATCAGGCCCTGCGCGGTGCTCCGGCGATATACTCGTTGCCCGACATGGGCATCATCGCCCTGTTCATCATTCTTCCGCTGCTGTGTCTGCCGCGCCTGCGCACCATCTGCACGAATAAAAAATACTGGGGGAGATTATAGCGATGAGTCGATTTACCAAACAGATAACCTCTTACTGGCAGCAGTTCCGCACCGTCGTCCGCAACGAATACGGCTCGATCTTCACGGATGCCGGCGTGATTCTCGTGCTGGTGCTCGCCCTGCTGATCTATTCCACGCTCTATTCGCTGGCTTACGGGACGCAGGTACTTCGTAACGTGCCGATCGGAGTAATCGACATGAGCAACACTTCGACCAGCCGTCAGTTGATCAATACCTTCAATGCCGGACCGAACGTCTATGTGGCCTACGAACCCGGCGACATGGACGAGGCCAAACACCTTTTCTACGACCGGGAGATATACGGCGTGGTTTACATCCCCTCCGATTACGAGGAAAAACTGCTCGGCGGACAGCAGGCGGTCGTTTCGCTCTATGTCGATGCCAGCTATTTTCTGATGTACCGCCAGGCGTTCCAGGAGCTCGTGTCGGGCATCGGCACCACAGGAGCTATGGTGGAATTCCAGCGGTTGATCGCAAAAGGAGCCAACATCCCGCAGGCTACGGCCACGACGCAACCCGTGATTTACCAAAGCCACAATTTGTTCAATCCCTATCTGGGATACGGATCGTTCGTGATGCCGGCTATCATCATGGTCATCATCCAACAGACGATGCTGATCGGTATCGGTATGATCGGAGGCACCTGGAGCGAATTCGGACTTTACAAGAAACTCATTCCTCCGGGACGCCGGAGAATGTCCACGCTGCCCGTCGTGGCAGGCAAAGCGTTCGTTTATGCGTCGATCTACGCCGTCACCCTGTTTTATATTTTGGGACTGCACTACAAATTGTTTCATTTCCCGACCAACGGTCACACGGCGGACATCATCGCCTTTCTCATCCCGTATCTGCTGTCCTGTATTTTCCTGGGCATCGCCGTCTCGACGCTGTTCCAGCGACGCGAACAGTCGATCATGCTGTTACTCTGGTGTTCGATCCCGGCTCTGATGCTCAGCGGAGCTTCCGTACCCCGCGAAGCGATGCCCGAATGGCTCTACCGGTTCGGCCAGATTCTGCCGAGCAGCAGCGGGGTAGAAGGGTTCATCCGGCTCCAAAGTATGGGGGCTTCGTTCAGCGACGTGTTGCACGAGGTACGTATCCTGTGGATTCTCACGATAGTTTACGGCGGATTCGCTGCTGTCGGCATACACCTTCGCCTCAAGAAGGCCGCAGGTAAATAACCCGATTAAAATATGAGCTTCTCCGAAACTATGGAACGACTTGCTTTTACCCTTTTTGCCGTATTTGCAGCAGTAACGCTTTGCAGCGCTCAAAATCCGAATGAAACGCGCGTTGTCAAAGACGCTTCCGGACGTGTGAAGTACACCGTTCAAAAAACGGGAGATCGGGAAATAATCAAGGATTCAAAAGGGAAGGTCGTAGGCTCAACACACCAAACGAAGGATCGTAAATACCACTACAATTCAAACGGCACGTCGGCAGGCTCCGAAACCAAACGAAATCAGAATGGAACACGTGTCATCAAAGACGCTTCCGGACGAGTGAAGTACACGGTGCGCGAGAACGGGCAGCAGGAAGTGATAAAGGATTCCAAAGGACATATCGCAGGTACGACACGTACAACGAAAGACCGTAAATATTACTACGATTCAAACGGCTCGTCGGCAGGCTCCGAAACCAGATGGTAACCGACATGCAGACAGCGGGAAAGCCATCATACGGCAAGTCCTGAATCGAACGACCGGAAGTGAATGGCTCCGGGAGTATCGTCCTTCCCCAAAAAGGTTGTGGTGACTCGGGCAGGCATATTCCGCAACGTTATGGGCCTGATCGCAAAGGTGCTGAAACAAAAAGAGAGGGGTCGATACCCCTCTTTTTTATGTTTCAATAATCATATCGTATATTCCTCGACCAAACCGGGGCGCATATCGCTTTACCGGTGCGGCGGACGGAACCCGCCTCCGGGAGCGGTGCTGCGTCCCATACCGACGGCTCCCGACGGGCGGTCCGAAACGCCTTGATAATCCTTGATGTTCTTCGAACCCTTCTTGCCGAAGAACCGCAGGTTATAGACGAACTGCACACAGTAATAACGTCCCACTACGCTGTTCCAAGAATTTTGTGTCCAACCCGAACCGGTCGTGCGCACGAACGCTTTATTCTGATTGAAAATGTCGTTTACGCCGATGTTGATTTCCCCCAGCTGGTTGCGAAAGACCTTCTTGCCCACGAACAGGTTGCAGAGCAGATAGCTGTCGTCGTAATCGTTCGTGAAACCCAGATACTGGATATAAGAAGCGCTGCCCGAGAGGGAGAATCCCCGGCCGAAGATGAACTTGAACGACGCCGCAGCCTGATGGTTGAAATAACGGTTCTTTCCTCCGGTAGCGGCGAGGGAATTGACGGCTTCGTTGTACGTGCCGTCCCACGAAAGGGTGAAGTCCACATTCTCGGAGATGTTGCTGCCCAACACTACGCCCGCTTCGTAACCGAGGTTGCCCGTATTGTTCCGCTCGCCGTCCACAAGGCTCGGAATACGCGAATAGCTTACGCCGCCCCGCAGATTCAGGTTACTCTTGATGAAATTCACCGGAAACCCGTAACTTGCCCGCGCCCGCACATCCCAGTAGCCGTCCATATTCGTCCATTCGGTGAACTGCAACGGACGGTAAACCGTATTGTCGATCTCCAAAGTAGGACGGTAGCGGGTGCTGGTCGTAATATAGTCCTGGGTCGTTTCGGCCCGGAACATCAGCATAAAAGTACGACCCTTCTCCGCATTGGAATTGACATAGTGCATACTCAAATTATGGCTGTACGAAGGCCGTAAGTCGGGATTACCCCGCGTGATGTATTGCGCATCCGATACGTCATAGACATTTTGCAACTGGGTAACCTCCGGGTTGTCCGTATAGGAGCGCAGGAACATTCGCAGCGTATTCTCCCGGTTCAGGTTGAACTGTCCCACCATAAAATAGGTCACATTGTTGTAGGCGTGCTTGATCTCTTCGGAGCCGGTACGGATCACCTCACCCGAAAGGCTCGAACGCTGATAATAGACGTTCGCAGCGAAAGTATTGCGGTCCTTGGAGTAGTTGAAGCCGGGGCCGAGAGAGTGCACCGTATAGCTGCTCTTGTAAGCGTTCGACAGCAAGGGATCGGGAAGCAATCCCGTAATATCGTAATCCTCGCCGGTCCGGTAGGTTTTCTTGTCGCTCTGCTGGTAATTGTACGACGTCCGATACCCGAGGCTCACCTGCGAATATTTGGATACGGGCTCCGTATAGGTCAGGCGGCCGTTCAGCCGATAACGGTACGAAGGATTCATCATGCGCTGGTAAATCAGCTTTTTCAGATCGTTCTCGTCCGGATCGGGATCGAGGTCGGGGTAATCCTCGTAAATACCGAAATCGTTGGTATGGGAGTTTTGCTTATTCTGGGAGTCGAAATAGTTGAAAAAGCCGTCCACCGTAAGCGTACGTCCCGGCTTGCCCAGCCGCACGCGGTAAATGGCCGAAGTATTGACGCTGTAACCGTTTCGGAAGGCATCCTCGAAATTGTCGATGACGCTGTAACCGCTTTCGCCGAACTGTCGCCCGTAAGTCGTACTGAACGGATCGTTCGACTGGAAACTCAAGCCCGGGCGGATCATCAGCGACTGGTTGTCGGCGATTTTCCATTCGATGCGGGCATTCAGGCGGTTGTTGAAATTCTGTATCCGGGAATAACCGTCGGTGAAAAGCGTATCGATCGGTGCCGGCTCCTCGTACCAACGCTCGGTACGCGCCCGATTGACCGTACGGGTTCCGTTGAAGAAGTAGCTGCCCTGGAAAGTCACCTGATCCCGGCTGCCCCAGGTATCCGAATAATTGACACCCACTGCATTTACCGAAGCCACGCCGTCCTGGTGACGAACCATATATTGTCCCACGCCACGGCCGAAGCGACCGCCGCCATGTCCTCCGCCGGAATTGCCCGTAACACCCAGAATATCCTCGAACGAAAAGTTCTGCTGATTGACGTTGTTAAAAAGACCGATCAGCGACAGACGGCTGGAGCCGCTGAAAAAATTGACGTTGCCGCCGACCATATACTTGTTTTTGGCTTCGGTTTCCGTGTCGGCGTCGTAACCGTAACCGGCATATGCCTTACCGAATATGCCCTGACGCATATTTTCGCGTGTGACGATGTTGATCGCCTTATAGCTTTCGCCGTCGTCCATACCCGAAAACTCGGCCTGGTCGCTCAGCTTGTTGTAAACCTCGATCCGTTCGACCGCTTCGGCCGGCAGGGACTTGATCGCCGATGTCACGTCCTCGCCGAAAAACTCCTTGCCATCGACGAATACTTTCTGGATCGTTTCGCCCTGCGCCTCGACAGCGCCGTTATTGACCGTAATGCCGGGCATCTTCTTCAACAGCCCCTCGACGTCGGCATCGGCAGTCACCTTGAACGCATTGGCATTATAGCTTACCGTATCGCCCTTTTGAGAAGTGCGGAGTGCCTGCACCTCCTTCACTACGGTCTCGATGGCGATGGCCGCCTCCCGCAGTGCGATCTTTCCCAGGTTTTCGGACGGCTGAGTCACCCGAAACTCCTTTTCGGCCTTTTCATATCCCATGAAAGTCACGGCCAGGGTATATGAACCATAAGCGAGGCCGCGCACTTGCAACGCCCCTTTATAGCCCGAAGTATAATATTTCTTCTGATCGGGGTGGGCTTTAGGTGCAATTTCTATTACGGCACCCGGAACATCTTCACCGGTTTCGGCATCTATCACGGAGAGCGTAATCACACCGCTCTGGGCCTGCGCCCGAGCCAAACCTATCGTACACAAGAATACAAGTAAACAAATCGCTCTAATCATCTCCCATCATTGTCGTCACACGGCAAATATACGATAAAAATCGACTTTTTTCACTGTCCGGAACATGAAAAAAGGATGAAACAGGTCGGCCTGTTTCATCCCTATAAACGGAAATATCGGCGAATTATTTCGACTTTCTGCCTACTTTTTATCCACACACGGAGCACCGTTACAGGGTCTGCGGTGATGTCCGGGATTCGCATCGCCTTTTCGACATGCCGGTCCGGCGCAATCGACCTTTCGGGCGGGACACTCTCGGCATTCGATCCATTGGGCATACTGTTCGGGCGTCAGAACCGCCTTCATCCGGCCGGCCATCTGTTCACGCTGCTGTGCCATCGCTTCACGCGATTTTTCAGCCATCTCCCGGCGTTCGGCCCGGTGCTCCCTCATGGCTTGAGCCTGTTCCAGGCAAATAGGGTAAACCTGTTTTACCTGTTCGTCAGAGAGCGACAGGTTTTCTTTCATCCGATCGGTCATCTTTTTCGCAACCTGCTCCGTAGTAAGTTCTTTGTGTTCGGCACGACGATTATGGTGTCCCTTCTGGGCCCATACCGTACCCGTTGCCAGCACCAGCGCTGCCAGTACGACGATCAAGAATTTCGCTTTCATATCAACTACCATTTTAATTGTTACCGGTCTTTATAACCGAATGTACTCTTGCAAACCAAGCGCCAATCTCTTCCGACAAATGGAAAAAACGACTTATTCCTCCTTAAACCACGAAGCATACAGTTGGTAATCACGGGCTGTACGCAGTACGATCTCGTCCCGTTGTTCCGGGGTTATTTCCTTGACTTTTTTAGCCGGAATACCCGCATAGACCGAATTGGGTTCGAGCTTGCTGCCTGAAAGCACCAGTGCGTTGGCCGCTACGATGCACCCGGACGCTACTACGGCATTGTCCAACACCGTGGCGCCCATACCGATCAGGCAGTTGTCTTCGATGATCGCGCCGTGAATTACGGCGTTATGTCCCACCGACACGTCGTTGCCGATATGGGTCTGCGACGGGTGCTTCGAGCCGTCGAACAGGGTGTGGATCACCACGCCGTCCTGGATGTTCGTCCGATCGCCGATGGTGATCGTGTTCACATCGCCGCGTAACACGGCGTTGTACCAGATCGAACAGTCGCGGCCCACCGTCACGTCGCCGACAAGCACGGCGGTTTCCGCCAAAAACGTATTTTCACCCACCTGCGGGGTATGTCCCCGTATCTCTCTGATATATGCCATAATTCGATATGTATTAGTTGGTTCTTACTCTTTTTCAGCCGCCGCATGCTTGGCTTGCTGCCACAACTCTTCCATCCGATCGAGCGACAGCTCGTGCAGGGTATGCCCCTCGGACGAAGCACACTCTTCCATATAATTAAACCGATTCATGAACTTTTTATTGCTTCGCTCGAGTGCGGATTCGGGGTCGATCCCGTACAGGCGGCAAGCATTCACCAGGGCGAACAGCAGGTCGCCGAACTCCTCCTCCATCGCCGTACGGTCACCGGATATCATTTCGGCTTCGACCTCGGCGGTTTCCTCCTTCACCTTGGCCCAAACATCCTCTTTTTTCTCCCAGTCGAACCCCGTCGCCGCTGCTTTCTCACCGATGCGGTAGGCCTTCACCAATGCAGGCAGGCTCACGGGAACACCTCCCAACGTACCGCTCCGACGGTTTTTCTTACGCAGTTTCAATGCCTCCCAGTTGGCTTTGACCTCTTCCGGAGTATCGGCATGCACCTCCCCGTAAATGTGAGGATGGCGATAGACCAGCTTGTCGCACAAAGCGTTCACCACATCGGCATAATCGAACGCCCCGGCCTCCTCGCCCAGCTTGGCATAGAAAACCACGTGCAACAGCAAGTCGCCGGCCTCTTCCTTGATACCGTCGAGATCCTTGTTCAGGATGGCGTCGGCCAATTCGTACGTCTCCTCGATCGTGTTGTTTCGGAGTGTTTCAAAGGTCTGTTTACGATCCCAGGGGCACTGTTCGCGCAGCGTATCCATAATTTCCAACAGGCGGGCCGTCGCCTTCAGTTTGTCTTGTTTCATCGTATTGTTTCTGTATTTTGACCGATAACGAAGCGAATATCCGCAGTCCAAGCGAACACCTTTTTTCCATATCTTTATGATCGGATAACAGTCCGAATCCGCCCGAGGCGATCCGAGCCACAGCCGATTTTGTGCAAAGATAGTGAAAGCCGAGAGAAAATGGGAGCTTGTTCCCATTTTTCCGAGACGCATCCTATCTAAGACTATGTCAAAGATAGTGAAAGATGAGAGCAATCGTGCGGACTCGTGCCGAATCATTGTTTTTTGATTGCGAAATTCTTAAAAAAGATCGCGCCTTTCGGAAAAAACCTTAACTTTGTTAAAGTACCTCGCACCGGCGAAACGACACTTTTATTCGCTTGGCAGCTCATAGGCTGCCGAACGGCAAGAGATCGTTTTCGATAATTTTTCGGTTGCTACGAATGGAGCCAAAAGATTTATGTTATGAAAAAAATCGTCGTATTCCTGCTGCTTGTTTCAAGTCTTTTCCCTTCGGGCTGCACCCGGCCGAAACAGTACGCCGACTATTCGCGGCACTCGTGTTTCGACCGTACGGAGATCGACAGCGCTACGCTGCGAAACCTCGAAGTATTGGGCCGTGTGTGGGGGTTCGTGAAATATCACCATCCGGCATTTTCGGACGACCGGTACGACTTGGATTTCGAACTTTTCGAGTTGCTGCCTCTGGTCGCCGATACCGCTCCTGCCGCTCGCAATGAGATATTGGCCCAGTGGATCGACGGCTTCGGCAGGTACAAAACAGCATCCGAAAAATACGAGAAGATACTGGCGTCGGATTCGGTTTTTGAACACCGCACCGACATCGGATGGATTCGGGATACGGCAACGCTCGGCCGCGAGCTTTCGGAGCGTCTGGTCCGGCTGCGTTCTGCCGACCGAACCGCAGGGAACCGTTACGTGTCGCAAACGTATTACGAAACCTATGACCAATGGTCCCCCAATCCCTGTTTCGACGGAGAAAAACCCTATTACGACTTGTCGAATCCCGACTACGGCTATCGCCTGCTCACGGTATTCCGTTTCTGGAACATGGTCGAATATTTCTTTCCAAGTAAATACTTGACCGACAAGGACTGGAACGATGTTCTTCCCGAATATATCCGGCGTATGGCACACCCGACGGGCAGTTACCTGCGGGAAACGCGACGGATGATCGCGGAACTCGACGACAACCACGCACAATACGGCGGAGGAATCTTCGAATTGTTCGGCCGTTATCGAGTCCCTCTCAACACAGGCTTCGTCGAAGGGCGGCTCATCGTCGTAACGCCCGATACCGTCCCGGTGAAGAGCGAGCGGAAAGCCCCCTTTCAGGTGGGGGACGAAATCGTCGCTGTCGAAGATAAACCGGTCGAATATTACATGGCACAAACCAGGGAATTCATTTCCTGCTCCAACGGGAACGACGTGCTGGCAGCTACGGCCGATCAAATTCTGCGCACTAAAGAGAATCGGCCGCTATCGATCCGCTACCGCCGTGACGGAGTGACGAGGGACACATTGGCCGACGTAACAAAGATGCCAGGACATTTCAGTTGGAATTACCTTTGGAAATACCACAGGACATTCTCGATGCTCGAAGATTCGATCGGATATATCTGTCCGGACAAACTCTCGAAAGAGGAGATACCGGAGATCTCAAACGGCCTGAAAAAAACCAGAGGGTTGATTATCGATTTACGCTATTATCCTTCACAAGATTTCGTGGATTTTATTTTTAAATACATACTTCCGAACAGTACTATAAAAGTAGCACAATATACATATCCGTTACTTACTTTGCCGGGTGTATTTGTTGTGGGAAATCAGACATATCGGGTTTCTGATAACGATAAATACAATGCTCCGATCGTAGTCTTAGTCAATGAGGGAAATCAAAGTGCTGCTGAAACATCCGTACAAGTAATTCAATGCAATCCTAACACCCAAACCATCGGTTCTCAAAGCGCCGGAGCCAACGGCAATATCAGCAAATTTACGTTACCTCGGGGAATACTCGGCGCATTTTCCGGGTTAGGGTGGTATTATCCCGACGGATGGGTGGTGAATCGGCAGGGCGTGAAGATCGACCACGAAATACGGCCGACCCTCGAAGGTATCCGGGATGGACGGGACGAAATGTTGGAGGCAGCACTGCGCCTAATCGAAGAGAAGACCGAAGAAGAGTAGGCAGAGCCGGACACAGGATGCGAAACGGCGCTGCGGGTATTCAATCCGCAGCGCCGTTTTGAAATATTCGTCCCCGTTCCGCCCGAACTTCGGAAATTACTCCACCGGTTCGTAATCGATCGAGGAGTCCTGGTCCGTACGCTCGATCTTCATGATTACCGGGCGGAGTCCGTCGTTGCAGGAACAGATCGCCACGCCTTCCTTCGTGATCCAATCGCCGAAATAGAACTTTCCGGCGCCGTGCGACAGGGCGAATACATATTGATAGACCGCCTTCCACGCTTCGTCGCAAAAACCTTCGGGCTTGGCATAGTCGGCATAAAAAACCTGACCTTCACGCATCATAGGACACTTCGTAAAGCCGGGAGCGGCATACTCTCGTGCCAATTCCTCGTTCAGTGTCCGTTGCAGGATCGTAATTTTACAGCGCTTCATAATATCGTCTTTCGCTCGGAACCCGTTCTACGGGCGGACAGACTTGCCGCCCGCAGACAGGCGTTTCAAAAATCAAGCCCGCACCTGCGCACCCGCCTTGCGTTCGAACTGAGCCGTCAGATTGGCCATCGCCTGCTCGATCATCTTGTCGGTCAGCGTCTGGGTCTTGTCCTCCAGTACGAAACTCAGGGCATACGATTTTTTACCTTCGGGCAGCTTATCGCCCTCATAGACATCGAAAAGCGAAACCCGTTTGAGCAGCTTGCGTTCGGCCGCGAAAGCAATATCACGGAGTGCGGAGAAAGTCACCTCCTTGTCGATCAACAGCGCCAAATCGCGTTTTACCTCCGGGAACTTGGAAAGCTCTTTGGCCGTGACCTTATTCTTGCGCGTAGCCTTGATCAGGGCCCCGAAATCCATCTCCAGATAATAAACGTCCTGTTTCAGATCGAAAGCCTTTCGCAGCTTCGACGAAACGACACCCATCTGCACCAACTCCCTGGCCTTGTCGTTGAGCGAGAAGGAGAGTGCATCCCCGTAAAGATCGCTGCGGAGCGATTCGGACTTGAGCGTATAAAGGTCGAGCCCGAAACGACGCAACAGCTTCTCGGCGATCGCGCGCAGCGTAAAGAACGATGCCTGCTCCGGTTTCCGGTTCCACGAAAGGGGTGCGGCGATGCCGGTTACGGCGATCGCCAGGCGGAACTGCTCGGAATAAGCCTTCAGCGACTCTTCCGGTGTAGCGGCCGTCGCATCGTAAAAGTAGCAGTTGCCGAACTCGTACAGCTTCAGGTCGCCGTTGCGGTGGTTGGCGTTCAGTTGCACGGCTTCGAGCATATTGAACAGCAGCGTCTGTCGCATGACGTTCAGGTCGTTGCTGAGCGGATTGAGTATCTTCACGCAATGCTCCGGCTTGTATGATGTAAGTCCTTCGTAATAAGCCGCTTTCGACAGTGAATTGGACATGATCTCCGTAAAGCCGTTAGCCGTCAGGAAATCGGCGGCGAGGTTCATCAGCTTGTTCCGGTCGGGTTTCGGCGCGTAGGAGAGCGCCGAATTGACGTGCGAGGGAACAGAGATGTTATTGTAGCCGTAGATGCGGAGAATCTCCTCGACCAAATCGGCCTCGCGCGTCACATCGACCCGATAGGGCGGCACGGCCACGCGCCAGAGGTCACCCTCCTCGGCCTCGATTTTAATGTCGAGCGCACCGAGAATCGTGCGGATCGTATCGGCAGGAATCTCTTTGCCGATCAGACGATTGACACGCTTTATATCGAGTTCTACTTTGAAATTTTCGATAGGAGCGGAACAGATATCCGTAATTTCGGAGGCGATCTCTCCTCCGGCCAGCTCCTTCATCAGCAGGGCGGCACGCTTGAGGGCATAGACCTGTATGTCGGGATCCACGCCGCGCTCGAAGCGGAACGAAGAATCGGTGTTCAGGCCGAAGCGCTTGGCCGTCTTGCGCACCCAGACCGGGTTGAAATAGGCGCTCTCGATGAATACGTCGGTCGTCGTATCGCTCACGCCCGAATCCAATCCGCCGTAAACGCCCGCAATACACATGGGTTTCGCAGCCGAGCAGATCATCAGGTCGTTGGCCGTGAGCTTGCGCTCTACGCCGTCGAGCGTCACGAACGGAGTACCTTCCTCGCAGGTTCTGACCACGATCCGGCCGCCGTCGATCTTCGCTGCATCGAAAGCGTGCAGGGGCTGTCCCAGCTCGAAAAGCACGAAATTGGTGATGTCCACCAGGTTGTTTTTGGGGGTAATGCCCGCTGTCCGCAGGCAGTTCTGCATCCATTCGGGCGAAGGGCCTATCTTACAATTCTTGACCGTAACACCCGCATAGCGCGGTGCGGCTTCGCTGTTTTTCACTTGCACATCGATCTTCAGATCGCGGTTATCGACGGCGAAAGCGCTCACGTCGGGCCATTGCAGTTCGACGGGCTTGCCCTGGCTTTTGAGATAGGCCGCCAGATCACGTGCCACGCCGATATGCGACGCCGCATCGATGCGGTTGGGAGTCAGACCGATGCCGATGACATAGTCGTCTTCCAGCTTCAGATACTCCCGGGCCGGCTGGCCGACTTTCGCGTCGGCCGGCAGCTCCATAATGCCCTCATGCGAAGCTCCGATACCCAGTTCGTCCTCGGCACAGAGCATGCCGAGCGACTCCACGCCCCGGATCTTGCTCCGCTTGATCTTGAACTCCTCCTCGCCGCCGTTAGGGTAGAGCACCGCACCTACCGTAGCGCAGAGGACCTTGAGACCCTGCCGACAGTTGGGAGCACCGCAGACGATCTGCAACGGAGCCTCGCCGCCTACATCCACGGTCGTCAGGTGCAGATGGTCCGAATCGGGATGATCCGTGCAGGTCAGCACCTCGCCGACCACGACGCCCGCAAGTCCGCCGCGAATCGATTCGATCTTTTCGAAGCTCTCGACCTCCAGGCCGATATCGGTGAGGATCGTCGCCATTTCTTCGGCCGACAGATCGGTTTTAAGGTAGCGTTTCAGCCAGTTATAGGAGATATTCATAGTATGTGTAATATTTTATTATTGACAAAGAGTAAGCAAAGGTATAAAAATATCCCGATTTTATCCCCGCAAAAGAGCGGTAATTACGAAGACGGCCAGCACCGTGCTCGCAATGCCGTTGAGCGTGCCGAAAGCGATGCCGATATTCCGCTGCCGTGTCGGGGTCACCAACAGGTGTTCGGCGACGAGGATCAGCGTGAAAAGCCCTTCGCCGAGCCACAGCCAGCCGTTCTGGGGGCAAAACGATCCGAACCAGAAAAGCGCCGCGACGCTCACGGCGTGCAACAAAATACTGAACAGGAGCGACACCCGTGCCGAAAAACGGGCCGGGATGGAGTAAAGGCCGTTCTTGCGGTCGAAATCGGCGTCCTGCAACGCATAGATGATGTCGAAGCCACCGCACCAGGTCATCACCAGCAGCGCCAGGATACAGGGCGGCCATGCGAAATGTCCCGTGACGGCAATGTACGCCCCCACCGGAGCAATACCCAGCCCCAGACCGAGCACCAGATGCGCCAGCGCGGTGAACCGTTTGCAATAACTATATATCAATATAACGAATAGTGCCACAGGCGATAATAATCCGGTAAGTAAATTGATAGTCGAGGCGGTGACAACGAACAGCAGCGCATTGACGATCACGAAACGGAGCGCTGCCCGGGCACTGATCTTTCCGGCCGGAATTTCTCGGTCGGCCGTGCGGGGATTGGCCTTGTCGATGCGGCGGTCGGCCCAGCGGTTGAAGCCCATCGCGGCGTTGCGGGCGAAGACCATGCAGAGCAACACCTGCAAGAGCAGCACCACCCAGCCGTACCTGCCCGAACAGTCCGAAGAGATCCCCTCGGTACGCAGCGCATAAACGAACCCGACGAGGGCGAAAGGCATGGCGAAAATCGTATGGGCGAACTTGACCAGTCCGGCATATTGACGTATCATTGTCGATTCGATTTTATGGTCGCAAAAGTAATCATTTTTTTCGGCAGCAGAATACGACCAGGGCAAGAAATCAGCCCCCGACAACGCCTGAAATCCATTGTTTTTCTCCGGAAAGATATTATCTTTGCACATTATTATATAAGGATTTCACTCGACAATGAAAAACATACGCAATTTTTGCATCATAGCCCACATCGACCACGGCAAATCGACACTGGCCGACCGCCTGCTGGAAAAGACCAATACGCTCAACCAGCGGGAAATGCAGGCCCAGGTCCTGGACAACATGGACTTGGAGCGCGAAAAGGGCATCACCATCAAGAGCCATGCGATCCAGATGGAATACCTGGCCCGCAACGGCGAAAAATACGTGCTCAACCTGATCGACACTCCGGGCCACGTGGACTTTTCCTATGAGGTATCGCGTGCCATCGCCTCGTGCGAAGGGGCTCTGCTCGTAGTCGATGCCACGCAGGGTATCCAGGCGCAGACCATATCGAACCTTTACCTGGCTGTCGAGCACGACCTGAAGATCATTCCCGTACTGAACAAGATCGACATGGACTCGGCGATGATCGACGAAGTGAAGGATCAGGTAGTCGATCTGCTGGGTTGTGACCCGGACGAGATCCTCTGCGCCTCCGGCAAAACGGGACTGGGCGTGGAAGAGGTGCTCGAAGCCATCGTCGAGCGGATTCCGGAGCCTCAGGGCGATGCGAACGCTCCGTTGCAGGCATTGATCTTCGACTCGGTGTTCAACCCCTTCCGGGGCATCATCGCCTATTTCCGCGTCTTCAACGGCACGATCCGCAAGGGCGAGCATGTCAAATTCTTCAACACGGGCAGCGAGTACGACGCCGACGAGGTGGGCGTGCTGAAGCTCAAGATGCAGCCCCGCGACGAAATCCGTGCCGGGGACGTGGGCTATATCTGTTCGGGTATCAAAACTTCGTCGGACGTCAAGGTGGGCGATACGATCACTTCGGTCGAAAACCCCTCGACGGAGGCCATCGCCGGTTTCGAGGATGTGAAACCGATGGTCTTCGCGGGCGTCTATCCCGTCGAAGCCGACCAGTACGAAGACCTGCGGGCTTCGCTCGAAAAATTGCAGCTCAACGATGCCTCGCTCACGTTCGAGCCCGAAAGTTCGCTGGCGCTGGGCTTCGGCTTCCGCTGCGGATTTCTCGGCCTGCTGCACATGGAGATCATCCAGGAACGCCTCTACCGCGAATTCGACATGGACGTCATCACGACCGTCCCGAACGTATCCTATAAAATCACCACGACGCAGGGCGACGTGCTCGAGGTGCACAACCCCTCGGGCCTGCCCGAAATAACCAAAATCGCCTCGATCGAGGAGCCTTATATCCTGGCTCAAATCATCACCAAGTCGGATTTCCTGGGCAACGTGCTCAAGCTCTGCATCGACAAGCGGGGTATCATGAAAAACCAGACCTTCATCACGCAGGATCGCGTGGAGGTCAATTTCGAGATGCCCCTGTCGGAAATCGTGTTCGACTTCTACGACAAGCTCAAGAGCATTTCCAAGGGCTACGCCTCGTTCGACTACCACCGCATCGGGTTCCGTCCGAGCAAGCTGGCCAAACTGGACATCCTGCTCAACGGCGAACCGGTCGATGCCCTTTCGTCGCTGATCTATGCCGACCACGCCTACGATTTCGGACGCAGAATGTGCGAGAAGCTCAAGGAGCTGATCCCGCGCCAACAGTTCGACATCGCCATCCAGGCAGCCATCGGCGCCAAGATCATCGCCCGCGAAACGGTCAAGGCCGTGCGCAAGGACGTGACGGCCAAGTGCTACGGCGGCGACATCTCCCGAAAGCGCAAGTTGCTGGAAAAGCAGAAAAAGGGCAAGAAACGCATGCGTCAGATCGGCAATGTCGAAGTACCCCAGTCGGCCTTTCTCGCCGTATTGAAAATGGATTAGCTATGAAAAAGACGATTATCGACCTGTTCGAATCCTCCGTTGAAAAATACGGAAAGAAAACCTTCCTGCTCGAGAAGCGTCATCACGCCTTTCAGCCCACGACTTACGCGGAAACCAGGGAACAGGCCCTGGAAGTGGGGGCCGGATTAGCTTCGCTGGGCATCCGCCCCAAAGACAAGGTCGCTATCCTGGCCGAAGGAAGCAACGGATGGATCATCTCCGAGCTGGGTATCTTCTATGCCGGAGCGATCAGCGTTCCGCTGTCGGTCAAACTCGAAGAGTCGAACGATCTGTTGTTCCGGCTCCGCCACGCCGAGGTCAAGGCGCTGTTCGTTTCGAAACAACAGCTTCCGAAGATCCGCCGCATCCGGGCGGAACTGCCGGAACTCGAACAGATCATCGTCCTGGGACACATTCCGCTCGAAAGCGGCGAAACGGCCTACGGCATGCTCAAACGTCTGGGCCGCGACTATTTGGCCGGGCATAAGGAGGAATTTCTCAAAATAGGGCAGGCAATCCGGAACGACGACTACGCCACGATCACCTACACGTCGGGCACGACGGCCGATCCGAAAGGCGTCGTCCTGACCCACCGCAACTACACGGCCAACGTCGAACAGTCGCTCTCGCGCATCGACATCCCGTCCAGCTACCGCACGCTCATCATCCTGCCGCTGGACCACTGTTTCGCGCACGTGGTGGGATTCTACATCATGATCGCCTGCGGCGCCAGCGTGGCGACCGTACAAATAGGGGCGACCCCGATGGAGACACTCAAGAATATTCCGCAGAATATCCGCGAAGTGAAACCCAACTTCCTGCTGTCGGTGCCGGCACTGGCCAAAAATTTCCGCAAAAACATCGAAACTTCGATTCGGGCCAAAGGACCTTTCACTGAACGGTTGTTCGACTTCGCGCTCCGCACGGCCTATATCTACAATCAGGACGGCTACCACAAGGGCAAGGGCTGGCGGATCCTGCTGGCACCCGTCGTGGGACTTTTCGACCTCGTGCTGTTCCGCAAGGTGCGGGAGGCATTCGGCGGCAGCCTGGAGTTTTTCGTCGGGGGCGGCGCACTGCTCGATTCGGAGCTGCAACGCTTTTTCTATGCCATCGGGATCCCGATGTTCCAGGGATACGGACTTTCGGAAGCTACACCCGTCATTTCGACCAATTCGCCCAAGTACCACTGGCACAAGTTCGGATCGTCGGGCAAGATTCTCGAACCGCTCGACCTGAAAATCCTTGACGAAGAGGGGCGAGAGCTGCCGCGCGGCCAAAAGGGTGAAATCGTCATCCGGGGCGAGAACGTCATGGCCGGCTACTGGAAAAATCCCGATGCGACGGCGGCGACCGTCCGCAACGGCTGGCTCCACACGGGCGATATGGGCTATGTGTCGGAGGATGATTTCCTCTACGTATTGGGGCGCTTCAAGAGCCTGCTGATCGCCAGCGACGGAGAGAAGTACAGCCCCGAAGGAATGGAGGAGGCGATCGTCGATAAGTCGCCCTTCATCGACCAGATCATTATCTATAACAACCAAAGTCCCTTCACCGGGGCGATCGTCGTACCCAATCGCGACGCCCTGCGCCGCGAGCTCGACGCCCGCGATATCCGGGAGGGTAGAGCGGCTGCGGCCGCCGACATCCTCGGTGCGGAGATCGACCGTTACCGGGCCGGCGGCCCCTATGCCGGAGAATTTCCCGAGCGGTGGCTTCCGGCGGGACTGGCTATCGTGGACGAGCCATTCACCGAGCAAAACGGACTGATCAACAGTACGATGAAAATCGTCCGCAACAAGGTGGAAGAGTATTTCCGCGACCGGATCGACTACCTCTATACTCCGGAGGGAAGGGAGTTGCGAAACGATAAAAACCTTGCGTCACTGCGGAAAATGGTAGAATAACCTGAAATTTTACCGCCCGAAGAGTTGATAAATAAAAAAATCGGAGTAACTTTGTTCTCCGAATGCGGGAGTAGCTCAGTGGTAGAGCATCAGCTTCCCAAGCTGAGGGTCGCGGGTTCGAGCCCCGTTTCCCGCTCACGAGGTCCTTTTCGAAGGACCTTTTTTGTTAGGCAAGATTACATAATATAGAAGTAAACGATTCTGGACATCAATGATATGCAGAATCGTTTCGTTTTAATACCGGAACAAAGAGCGAACAGCAGCGAAAGTACGATTATCAGGATCGCCCCCTGAAAGTTCCAAAAACAGTCAGCCTTATTTTCCTTTATCCATCTGCTTCTCCAGCAAAGAAATTACCCGGTTCATCTGCTCGTCCCGCTCCTTGAAACTGTCGGCCTGCTTTTTTATTACCTCCCAAGCATCCCTGGGAATCAACACTTCATCGGAGCCTGCCGGTCGCCCGACATAATACTCCTGGTCGTTTACCAAAAGCTCATTCCCGCCTTCCATTGCCGGATAGTGAACGACATTCAGCATCGGTCCTTCACCGTTCAACAGCCAATCTTTATTCAATTCGGGATAGCGGGCGAAAATTTTACCGAGTTTATCACGGCTCGGTTCATGTTTCAGTTTCGACAGATAGGCATTCGATAGTCCGCACTCGCGTTCGAAGCGCCCCGGCTTGATGCCGCTCATCCTGCAAAATTCCATTATTCTGTCCTTGACCGTCATACCAAAAGTAGTTTATAATAAAAACCGTATTTATAAAAATAAATTATAGAAAATTCCTCGACATACAGATTTAATTCTTCGAATATTATCTATACTTATAGTATCAAACAGATCGAACGAATAGTGTTCGAAAAACCGAACGAAAAAAATTATAACAAATATAATATCATTCTTTCGATAATGCGACGACAAGTATATAAAAAGGTAATCGAAATCGCACCCGATCTGAAACGACAGATCGCTATGGAAATGGGGTGCACGGTAGATACCGTGTATAATGCGCTCAACTTGAGCAACCCGACCACGGGTGCACAACCGGACAGGATCCGCCGTCGGGCTATGGAATTGGGCGGCAAGGAGAACCGAAAAATCCGCTGGATCAATTATTGACGCCCCAACCTCTCGTGCGAACGAAAACAGCCGGAAAAAAGAGGTCGTATTACAAACCGCAACGAAGTCTTCCACCACATCGTGCTTCCGCACAATGCTTTGCGCGAATAACGCTCACCGACAAAAAACGGGGAGCAATCGGGAGAGGCGGAATAAGTAGAAATACAAAGAGGAAACGGGAGATTTTCCCGTTTCCTCTAATTTTCTATAAACGCCCCGCCGACGGAAACTTACCTCCAAATCCGAACGCATAGCCGGAAGGATGAATTAAAAAAACGAACATCCTTCCGAAATTTTTCCTATATTTGCATCATACATAAGACACAAGAGGGGTGCCTTCGTCGGGAAAGACCGGAAAGGCTGAGATCATACCCTATGAACCTGATGCGGTCAGTACCGCCGGAGGAACTTGTTCATAGACCGTAATTTTCTCGTCGAAGCATCTCCGCAATTACGGTAAATCATGGAAGTATTCATCAATCACTCACCCGTCGAAACCGACGCAGCAACGACGCTTGCCGAACTGCTGATGCAGGAGGGTATCGCTGCCGACGGAATCGCAGTTGCGATCGCCAACAAGGTCGTGCCCCGCAGCGAATGGCCGACGACCCGCTTGCAGGCCGGAACGAAAATCACTGTCATACGCGCCGTGTGCGGAGGATGATGCGTATCATCGTCATCACCGACACGTCGTTCGCCGCATCGGAAGCGGAGTCGATTCGGATTCTGCTTTTGGAAGGAGCCGATCGGGTGCATCTGCGTAAACCGCAATCGGCCGAAGCCGACATGCGCCGTCTGATCGAAGCGCTGCCACCGGAATTATATCCTCGTCTGACTTTGCAGGATCATTTGCAGCTGGCCAAAGAGTACGGCATCGGAGGAGTACACCTGAACGCCCGCAACCCGGAGATCCCCGCCGGATTCGGGGGACTGATAAGCCGCTCGTGCCACTCGTTCGGCGAGATCGCATCGCACCCGACGGAAGACTACCTTTTTCTCAGCCCGATTTTCGACAGCATCTCCAAAACCGGCTACCGAGCAGGGTACGCACCGGACGAACTCCGAAAGGCATTCGCGCAGGGCATCATCAATCCGCGCGTCGCAGCGCTCGGCGGCATCCGGCCGGAACACCTGCCCGCGTTACAGGAGTACGGATTCGGGGGAGCGGCCTTTCTCGGGTACATCTGGCAGGGCGCTACGCCCGGAGAACTGGTGCGGCGCATGCTGGAAATACGAAAATTCAACCGATAAACCGGCGGAGCGCACCGGAATCGGTCCGATAAAAATACTTTAGTGTGCCTCTTGGGAGGCGCAGCGTCCCAAAATCCCATCCGAGGAGGAGGGGCGGGGAAGGTCGGAATTACAGAATCGGCCACGAGCCGCGATAATCGACCGCCGGTTCGAGGCTGCGACCGTCAGATAACAGGCCCATTGAATATGTTATTATTTGAAATTATGTTACAGTTCATTACCCACCACACCGACCGCTACGACGAAATCGCCGGAACACGGGCCGTACTCGAAGGAGGCTGCCGCTGGGTGCAGCTCCGCATGAAAGACGCTCCGGCGGAAGAGGTGCTGCGCATAGGACGTGAAATCGAAAAGCTGTGCCGGGAGTACGGCGCGAAATTCATCCTCGACGATCACGTGGAACTCGTCCGCGAACTGAATGCCGACGGTGTGCATCTGGGCAAGCTCGACACGCCTGTTGCCGAAGCACGCCGTATCCTGGGACCGGAATACCTGATCGGAGCGACGGCCAACACCTTCGAAGACATCGAACGGGGGGCAGGGCAGGGCGCCGACTACATCGGTCTCGGGCCGTTCCGCTTCACGCAGACCAAACGCAACTTGAGTCCCGTACTCGGACTCGAAGGCTACCGCACGATTATGGAGCGCTGCCGCAATGCCGGCATTGCGCTGCCCGTCGTCGCCATCGGAGGCATTACGGCCGCCGACGTGGAAGATATTCTTGCGACGGGAGTAACCGGCATAGCACTCTCGGGCGCATTGCTGCAAGCGGAAAACACCCTCGAAGAAACTCAACGAATAATTAAGATAATAAACAGAATCAAACAATGAGTGAATTAGTTATCGGCGGACGGACGTTCCGTTCACGCCTGTTCGTAGGGACAGGAAAATTCAGCTCCAACGAACTGATGGCCCGCGCAATCGCCGCCTCGGAATCGGAGATGGTCACCGTAGCGATGAAGCGCATCGACATGAACAACCCGCAGGACGACATGCTCGCGCATGTACGCCGTCCGGAGATTCAACTGCTGCCCAATACGTCGGGTGTGCGCGACGCCGAGGAGGCCGTGCTCGCGGCACAGCTCGCCCGCGAAGCGTTCGGCACGAACTTCATCAAGCTGGAGATCCATCCCGATCCCAAATACCTGCTGCCCGATCCGGTCGAAACGCTCAAGGCAACCGAACAGTTGGCTAAAATGGGCTTCGTGGTACTGCCGTACATTCAGGCCGATCCGGTGCTTTGCAAGCGACTCGAAGAGGCGGGCGCCGCGACCGTAATGCCGCTGGCGGCACCGATCGGCACCAACAAGGGACTGGTTACGCGCGACCTGCTGGCCATCATCATCGAACAGAGCAACGTCCCGGTCATCGTGGACGCAGGATTAGGCGCCCCGTCCCATGCGGCGGCGGCGATGGAGATGGGTGCCGACGCCGTACTCGTGAATACGGCCATCGCCGTCGCAGGCGATCCCGTGCGCATGGCCCGCGCCTTCGCCCAGGCCGTCGTTGCCGGGCGCGAAGCCTACGAAGCCGGACTCGGAGCACAGGCACAGTGCGCCGAAGCGTCGAGCCCTCTCACCGCATTTCTCGACTAATTCCGCCGCGCTATGTTTTCAGAAGAATTAGCCAAATACGACTGGGAGGAGACGACCCGGCAAATTCAGCACAAACGACCGGCAGACGTAGAGACGGCGCTCGGCAAGGAACACCTGACCCTCGACGACTTCATGGCGCTCATCTCACCTGCAGCGGCCGCCTACCTGGAACCGATGGCCCGGCTGAGCCGCCGATACACACAGGAACGGTTCGGCAAGACTATTTCGATGTATATTCCGATGTATATCACCAACTCGTGCACGAACTCCTGCATCTACTGCGGATTCAACCATCATAACAAATTCGACCGCGTGATCCTCACGATGGAACAGATCGAAGACGAGTGCAAGGCGATCCGGGCACTCGGACCGTTCGAAAACCTGCTGCTCGTAACGGGAGAAAATCCCCGGGCAGCGGGCGTGGATTACATCGAACAGGCGCTCAAGGTCTGCCGTCCCTATTTCAACAACCTCACCATCGAGGTAATGCCGTTGGCGAGCGAGGATTACTACCGCCTGACCCAATCCGGACTCAACGGGGTGGTCTGCTTTCAGGAGACCTACAACCGCGCCAACTACAACATCTACCACCCGGCGGGGATGAAATCCAAATTCGAATGGCGCGTGAACGGCTTCGACCGCATGGGGCAGGCCGGGGTGCACAAGATCGGCATGGGCGTACTGATCGGCCTCGAAGAGTGGCGCACGGACGTGACGATGATGGCCCTGCATCTGCAATACCTGCGCAAGCACTACTGGAAAACGCGCTACAGCGTCAATTTCCCGCGCATGTGTCCGTCGGAAGGGCATTTTCAGCCGAATGTGGTGATGACCGACCGGGAGCTGGCCCAACTCACTTTCGCCTTCCGCATCTTCGATCACGACGTGGACATCTCCTTCTCGACCCGTGAAAAACCCTCGTTCCGCAACCACATCGCCACGCTCGGAGCGACATCGATGAGCGCCGGATCGAAAACCGATCCGGGCGGCTACCATACCTATCCCCAGTCCCTCGAACAGTTCTCCGTCAGCGACGAACGCACACCGGCCCAGGTCGAAGCCGACATCCGCCGCGAAGGGTACGAAGTCGTCTGGAAAGACTGGGACAAAATCTTCGACTGACGATGGAGGAACGTTACGCACGGCAGACGATGCTGCCGGAAATAGGGGAGCAGGGGCAGCGCAGGTTGTCAGAGGCTTCGGTGCTGATCGTCGGCATCGGCGGGCTCGGCTCGGCCGCAGCCCTCTACCTGACGGGAGCCGGCGTGGGACGCATCGGACTGGCCGATGCGGATACGGTGAGCAAGAGCAACCTCCAACGGCAGGTACTCTACACCGAACGACAGATCGGAATGCCCAAGAGCGCTGCGGCCCGGGAGCGGCTCGCGGCGCTCTCGTCCCACACCGCGTTCGAATGCCGGCCGGAAGGAATTACCCCGGAAAACGCACGGCCTATTCTGGACGGTTACGACCTGATACTCGACTGCTGCGACAACTTTCCGACCCGTTACCTGCTCGACGACCTATGTGCCGCCTGCCGAAAACCCTGGGTGCACGGCTCGATCGGGGAGTTTTACGGTCAGGTGACCGTTTTCAACGGCCGGAAAGGCCGTCGTTACCGCGATCTCTATCCCGACCGGAAGGCACTTTGCGCCCGTCCCCGGATCACGCAGGGCGTACTCGGCACAGTGCCGGGCGTCATCGGAACGCTGCAAGCTTCCGAGGCGATCAAATACCTCTGCGGCTTCGGCGAGCCGCTCGACGGGCGACTGTTCACGATCGACCTGCGTACCCTGCAAACCCAAATCATAGATTATTAACCTGCAAAAAACACAAAAAGAACCTATGGGAAAAGGATTTGACGAATATGCTCCGGCTTACGACGCCTGGTTCCTCGAAAACCGCAACGTACTCTACTCGGAAATCAATCTGGTGGCCCACGTGCTGAAAAATCCGGGGCGGACACTCTCGGTCGGTTGCGGCAGCGGACTCTTCGAAACGATTCTGGCCAAAGAGTACGGTATCACGATCACCGACGGCATCGAACCGTCGGAAGGAATGGCCGAAATCGCCCGCAAGCGGGGGATGAAGGTGACGATCTCGACCGCCGAAGAAGCCGATTTCGGCTGCGGCGACTACGATACGATTCTCTTCAACGGTACCCCCAGCTACATCACCGATCTGGAAAGCGTCGTCCGCAAAGCCTACGACGCCCTGCCCGAAGGCGGCCGGATCATCCTGATCGACGTTCCGAAAGAGAGCACCTACGGTGTGCTGTACAACCTGGCCAAAGCCCTCGGCACGTGGGATCATCCGCTGCTCGCAGGGACCTATCCCGAGAATCCCTATCCGATCGAATTCGTCCGGGTCGCCAACTGGCGCACGACGGCCGAGAAGATCGAGCTGCTCGAAAAAGCCGGATTCCGGGATCTCCGCTTCGCCCAGACCCTCACCACGCACCCGCTCTACTCGAACCGGCAGGAAGAGCAGCCGTCGGAAGGGTACGAAAAGGGAGATTACGTAGCCGTTACCGCCTGCAAATAAACCGACATTATGAAAAAATGGAGCGAAGAGGCCTGGGATGTTGCTCGGCCTACCTACCTGAAAATCATCGAACATCCGTTCGTCGAAGAGCTTGCCCGGGGTACGTTGGCCGCCGACAAGTTCCTGTTCTACCTGCGGCAGGATTCGCTGTATCTGGCGCATTACTCCAGGGTATTGACCCACATCGCTTCCCGTCTTACCGAGAAGGAGCACATCGCGGCTTTCATCCGCTTCGCTTCGGACGGCATAGAGGTCGAGGAGGCGTTGCACGGCTCCTTCCTGAAAGGCGACGTACCGGCTCCCGAAGAGATCAGCCCGACATGCCTGCTCTACACCTCGGTACTGCAAGCCCAGGCCACAGCCCCGGTCGAAGTGGAAGCCGCTGCCGTGCTTCCCTGCTTCTGGGTCTATCAGCAGGTCGGGCGGCAGATCATCGCCCGGCAGCAGGGAAGTGGGAATCCCTATGCACAGTGGATCGAGACCTACGCCGATCCCTCCTTCACCGAAGCGACTTCGCAGGCTATCGGAATCTGCGACGCACTGGCCGAAAAAACCGGGCCGGAAACCCGGCGCCGGATGACCGACATCTTCCTGCGCTGTACCAAGATGGAGTGGCTGTTCTGGGACAGCGCCTGGTATCTGGAAAGTTGGAAAATATAAAAAGCGTTCATTCAAGTAAATGTGCCAATAATCTGATTAACAAAATCAATTATGAAAAAACACTATAAGCGGGTCCTGACGATCGCCGGAAGCGATCCGAGCGGCGGAGCAGGCATTCAGGCCGACCTGAAAACCTTCTCGGCCTGCGGTTGTTACGGGATGTCGGCCATCGTAGCCGTCGTGGATGAAAATACGGTAGGCGTCACGGGCGTACACCCGGTGCCTGTGGATTTCGTCACCGGCCAAATCCGGTCGGTGCTGGATGACATCGGCGCCGACGCCGTTAAGATCGGTATGCTGCACTCATCGGAACTTATCCGGGCCGTGCGGGAAACTTTGGCCGCTTACGACATCCGCAACATCGTCCTCGATCCGGTGATGGTCGCCACCTCCGGCGATCGGCTCCTGCAGGAAGAAGCGATCGCCACGCTCCAAGAAGAGCTGGTACCGTTTGTGCGGGTCATCACTCCGAATATCCCCGAAGCGGAGATTCTGCTCGGACGCAAGATCGCCGGACAGGAGGAGCTGCCGCAGGTAGCACGCGAACTCTCCTTCGGACGCAAAGTTTCCGTGTTGCTCAAAGCCGGACACCTGCACGATACCGAGCTTATCGACGTATTCTACAACGCCGAAACCGACAAAGCGACCCCTCTGCGCTCCATGCGGCTCGACACGCCTAACACGCACGGTACGGGCTGCACGCTCTCCTCGGCCGTAGCAGCTTTTCTCGCCCATGGATTGCCTCTGGACGAAGCGGTCGTCTGCGCCAAGGAGTACATCAATGCCGCAATCATCGCCGGAGCCGAATACGAAATCGGCAAGGGTCACGGCCCTGTGCACCATTTCTTCAACTTCTGGGAATAAGAGCGGGGCAGTACACCGAAACGGCGGAAATATTGTGCGAAGTGGGGATATTTTATGAAAATATCCCTATTTTTGCTTATTCAAACAATGTACAAAACACGAAGAGATATGTCAATGGTTTTCAAATTCCGAATGTTGAGCGATGAAAACGACCATTTCGTCCGCGACTACGAGGTGCCGTACGATATGACGCTGCTCGGGTTTCATGAGTTCATCACGCGTTCGCTTGGCTATGAAGAGGGGATGTCTTCGTTCTTCACGGCCGACAAGCAGTGGAACCGGTTGCGCGAATTCACGCTGATGGACATGGGAGATAATTCAGAGGACGCTCCTCTGCCGATGGCGGACATAACGCTCGGTCAGTTGATTCACAACAATCGCGACCGGCTGATCTACCAGTTCGACCTCATGGGCGACCGGGCGTACTACCTCGAACTGACCGAAGCCAAAAAGCCGGAGCAAGGGATGGAATATCCGCGCGTAGCTTTCGAGCACGCCCCGGCTCCCGATCAGTTCGATCCCGACGCCAATGAGTCGGAAGGCTCTATTTTCGAGGAGATGATGGGCGACTTCAGTTCGTTCGAAGGCGACGACAATTACAGCGACGATGACTGACAAGCGGCTCGTCGTTTTGGTCGGCGCAACGGGGTCGGGTAAAACGGATCTGAGCATTCGCCTGGCAAAGCATTACCGGGCGCCGATCCTTTCGACCGATTCCCGGCAAGTGTATAGGGGAATGCCGATCGGTACAGCACAGCCCACGAATGAACAATTAAAAGCCATTGAACACCATTTTATTGCCACACTCGACATACAGCAGGACTTCAACTGCGGGCAATACGAAGTGCAGGCGCTCGAACTGCTTCGGCAACTGTTCGTACGGCACGATACGGTAATCGCGGTCGGAGGATCGGGATTGTATGTGAAGGCTCTTTGCGAGGGGATGGACGACCTGCCGGAAGCCGACCCGGAATTGCGGAGAACACTCCGACAGCGACTTGCGAATGAAGGCCTCGAATCGCTGGGCGAAGAGTTGAAGCGGCTCGATCCGGTTTATTATGCGCAGGTCGATCGGAGCAATCCTGCACGTGTCGTGCGGGCATTGGAGGTATGTCTGCAAACCGGACGTCCCTATTCGGAACAGCGGACAAAGCCCCGACGCGAACGGAACTTCCGAATCCTTAAAATCGGAACCGACGTTCCCCGTGCCGAACTCTACGGGCGAATCGATCGCCGCGTGGACGAAATGCTGGCAGAAGGACTGGAGGTCGAAGCCCGTCGGCTCTATCCCTACAAACACCTGAACGCCCTGCAAACGGTAGGGTATAAGGAGTTGTTCGCCTACTTCGACGGACGATGCAGCCGCGACGAGGCAGTGGAGCTTATCAAACGAAACACGCGCCGCTACGCCAAACGGCAGCTCACCTGGTTCCGCCGCGACCCGGAAATCTTCTGGACCCCACCCGGCGACACTGATAAAATCATAGCATATATCGACGGGACGTTGTAAATCAGTAAATTTTTGTTACTTTTGTCCCGTCTTTTTCCGAAGACGGCTGCTCGGATGGTGGAATAGGTAGACACGCCGGACTTAAAATCCTGTGGCCAGCAATGGCCGTGCGGGTTCGATTCCCGCTCCGAGTACGGACCGACCGCTAATCGCAAGATTAGCGGTCGGTTTTATTTTCACAGACCACAATCTGACGTCATACAGAGAGCGATACGTTTTCGACCGGGTTTCAACTTTCAAACGATTGCCGACCGTACGATAAATTTTCGGACAACAACAACCTTGTTTTAACTTTTAATAAGGAAAAGCGATATACTACCAACCTATATCTACCGGGAAATAGATTTTAGCCCTTGCCATATTTATTTAGAAGCAAGAAATTTGCAATTAAAAATATTTAGCTATCTTTGCCACACAATCCGACAACCGATCATCCGATCGGTTTCATCACCCACTTAATATATCCAACATTTTATTCGGACAAATATGCAAGACCTTAAAGCACTTGAAGGCAAGAGTCTGGCTGAATTGCGTGAAATAGGTAAGGCACTGGGAATCCCTCACCTTATGATGAAAAAAAAGGACCTTATCGAAAAAATTCTGAATTTCACGCAGGACGGAGGCGTTGCGGATACCGAAACGCAACAAAGCCCCGCCGAAGCTCCCAAGAAAACCCGTCGGCCGCGTATTGCCAAGACGGAATCCGCTCAGGCCTCCGTCGAAATACGGGAGCAACCCGCCGCACAGACCACGACGACACCGACTCCCGCAGCGACAAAAGAGAGCGGTAAACGACGCGGCAGGCCCCCCCGTAAGGTGCAGGCCGCCCTTTCGGTGGCAGCCACCGATATACCCCAAACAGAGCTAATAAAAATCCCCCGGGAAGAAGAACCCGTCCGGGAAATACACGAAGAACAACCGCCGCTTCCCGCAACACGTCCGGCAGAGGAGGTCATTACCAAAGACGATTTTGCGGGAGAAATCGCCGGTGAAGGTGTTCTGGAGGTAATGCCGGACGGCTACGGGTTCCTGCGCTCGGCAGACTACAACTACTTGAACTCCCCGGACGACATCTACGTTTCTCCTTCACAGATCAAGCTCTTCGGACTGAAGGCGGGCGACACGGTGACCGGCACGATCCGCCCGCCCAAAGAGGGCGAGAAGTATTTCCCGCTGGTGCGCGTGACGGACATCAACGGACTGGAACCGGAGTACATCCGCGACCGCGTACAGTTCGAATTCATGACCCCGCTTTTCCCGAGCGAAAAATTCTGTCTCACGGGCAACGGCCACAACAACCTCTCGTGCCGCATCGTGGATCTCTTCTCGCCGATCGGCAAGGGGCAGCGTGCGCTGATCGTCGCCCAGCCCAAGACCGGTAAAACGGTGCTCATGCAGTCGATCGCCAACGCCATCGCCGACAATCATCCGGAAGTCTATATGATCGTACTGCTGATCGACGAGCGTCCGGAGGAGGTAACCGAAATGGCACGCAACGTAAAGGCCGAAGTCGTGGCTTCGACCTTCGACGAACAGGCTTCGCGTCACGTCAAGGTAGCCGAAATGGTGCTCGAAAAAGCCAAGCGCATGGTCGAATGCGGACACGACGTGGTGATATTCCTCGATTCGATCACTCGCCTGGCACGCGCCTACAACTCGGTGCAGCCCGCTTCGGGCAAGGTGCTCTCGGGCGGTGTGGATGCCAACGCGCTGCACAAACCGAAGCGTTTCTTCGGCGCGGCCCGCAACACGGAAGAGAAAGGCTCGCTGACAATCATCGCCACAGCCCTGATCGACACCGGTTCGAAGATGGACGAGGTGATCTTCGAAGAGTTCAAAGGCACGGGTAACATGGAGCTTCAGCTCGACCGCAAGCTGGCCAACAAGCGCATATATCCGGCCGTCGATGTAATCGCGTCGGGTACCCGCCGCGAAGACCTGCTGCTGTCGCGCGAAGTGATGAACCGCACGTGGATTCTGCGCAAGTATCTCTCGGACATGACCCCGGTGGAAGCGATGGAGTTCCTGCAAAAACAGATGAACCTCACGGACAACAACGAGGAGTTTCTCGCCACGATGAACCATTAAATCCTATAAAACTATGCTTCGGACGCTATTCATCTCGCTCTTATGCCTGCTGGGAACGACCAGGGCACAGGCTTGGGGACCAAAAGGGCACGACGTGGTCGCCTACATCGCCGAATGCAACCTCACGCCCGAGGCCGCAGAGAAAATCGACAAGATCCTCGGCGGAGCCTCGATGGTATATTGGGCCAACTGGCTCGACTCGGCAAGCCACACGCCGGAGTATGCCTACACCGCGACCTGGCATTATGCCAATGTCGATGAAGGTTTCACTTACGAGACCATGACGAAGAATCCGGACGGGGACATCGTCGAGGCCATCGACCGGATCGTGGCGGAACTCAAGGGCGGTCAGCTCGACCCGGCCCAGGAGCAACTCTACCTGAAAATGCTGGTACATCTGGTCGGCGACCTGCACCAGCCGATGCACACGGGACATTTGAGCGATCGGGGCGGCAACTCCGTTCCCGTACGGTTCTTCGGCCGGGAGAGCAATCTCCATGCAGTTTGGGACAGCTCCCTGCCCGAAGCGGCCCACAAGTGGAGCTATACGGAGTGGCAGAACCAACTCGACCGCCTGACAGAAGAAGAGGTTGCCCGGATTCAATCCGGCACACCGCTCGACTGGTTCGAGGAGAGCAATGCGATCTGTCGGGAGATATACGTTGCAACACCCGAAGGCAGCGATCTTTCCTACGACTACATCGCTAAGTATGCCCCGGTAATCGAGCGGCAGTTGCTGCGTGGAGGACACCGCCTGGCAGGTCTGCTGAACGAGATATACGGATAGCGCTCTTTTCCGTAAAAGGAAATCGCAAAAAAGCCGTCGCTATTCGAGCGACGGCTTTTTGGTTGAGCGAAATTTACTCTTCATAAAAAATTTCCAATATACTTGTTAATTCATTTTCTTGAAATTTATCGATCCGGGAAATATACTCGCCATCCATTTCGTAACGGTAAGTCGTAACCCCGTCTTCTCCATAGTCTATCTTGACCGGCAGGGTTTTGAATCGGTTTCCACCTGCGCCGAACAGATAAATCCGATCGAGATCAGTCTCGTCTATGAAATCGCTCATACCGAACAGGTCTATATTCAGATTGTTGAGCTGTACCGGGTCATTTTCGTAGATGGCATTCCCACCATACCACTCTTGAGAGCTTTCTTTTTCTTGCACTCGAACAAGACTGCCGTCGATAACGGTATAGACCGACTCGGCACTATATTCGCCACCGGGATTTTCAACCCATGTACTTTCAGCGATATATCCATTTTCATCGTAAGAGAATGTGTAGTCGGAAAGATAGACGCCTCCGCCGGGTATGCTGGTAATGGCGGTAGTTCGCCCGTCTGCTAATGCATATATTGACTGCGCTCCTTCCGGTTCTGTTACGACGATCCGATCCGGCGCATATTCTATGGTCGTTACTTCATCCTCGAAAGATTCGTCAGGAGCTCCTTCGAAATTATATTGCTGGTCCGTTTCCGTAATGGTTACGATACGTCCTTCAGCATCGTAAGTATAGCGTAATACAAAGGTCATATCCTCCTCCCACGTAACGCGAACATGCGAAATTCGGGTCGGCAGAATCGCCGGTTCCTCTTCGTCCCCGCCGGGAGTATTCGGCACTTCGGGAAAGTGAAGAACACCCAGTATCCATTCGCCGCCGTCTTGCTTCAACAAGATGTTCTGCTCGCCCGACACATCAGGGGCCGTGAAGGTCACGGTCGTAGCCGTTACGTCGGTTACTTCCGCCTGTACATCGGCGGCACGGGTTATGGCCCGTAGCCAGATTTCACTGTTTGCGGTAAATCCCTGTCCCTGAATCGTTACAGACGAGCCGGGTGATACAGGATTTTCCTCGCTCGATGCGGGTACGCTCACTTCAGTTACGGGGCACGGGAGATTATCACCGCCCTCTTCCTTGTCACAACCGCAGAACAACACCGCAGCCATGACGAAAAACAAAAACTTTCTCATAATACAATATTGATTCTTCCCGATACCCCGAAGAAGACAAACACTAAAGAAGTGTGGGTATCGTGACTTTGTTTTTAGTTGATAGGTTCTGGTAAACCGTGAGCATAAAAACAAGCAACAATCCCACACTGTACACGAATGCACAGAGCAAGGGCTTCGGCTTGTTCTCTGCTCGAAAAATTTACCAGATTCATCAACGAGAACAAACTCAAACACTTCTCATGTTCAAGCAAATATATGTCTGTCCGCCGAAACGGACGGGACAAAGATACCGATTTTTCCTGAAAAAGAAGTGTTCACCGCCTGAATTTAGGGATTGTTGCCGCAGACAAATTTACAGATTATTTGTGTCTTAAAAATACAGACAACTACTTCGTCAGTTCCTCGGCAAATGAATGATACGAAAAAACCGTACCTGCGGCAACTCGGTACGCAAGATGTTTTTATCTTTTAATCGGTTCCGCAAAAACCGCACTTTCTGAAAAAAGGGAAACGCTCCCCGTCACGGCAGGTCACAGGTCGTACAGAAACTCCATCACATCGACCGCATCCGGATAGTCCGAAAGTGTAGGCTGCTGTGATCGGCCGAAAGGAACCCGACGGCTGTGGTCGATACAGTCGGAAACCACGCACTGCAACTCCGCATCGTGTTCCCGAAGCCAAGCTGCGACCTGGGAGAGATCGTCGTATTCGACCACGGACACCTCACTCAAAGCCTGCGAAAATTCCGACTGGCGGATCAACAGCGCGAATCCCAAATCAGAAAACGGATCGCCGCACATTTCACGCAGGGCCTTGCGCTGACGATAATTATTCAGGTATTTGGGGTTCATTCGTCGAGAAGCAAAACGAAGGGAAATACCTCGGGATACGAAAATCAGAGAAACGTTCCGACACCCCAGGCCCGAATAGGAGAAGATATCGTCGGACAGAGCCTCCAGTTGCCCGGACGTTTCCCGCCCGTTCAAGACCGCGACCGAATGGCGATTACCGCGCAAAAGAGTTTTGACCCCGGCATACAGGCTGCGAAAATACCGGTTGGCATTATCGCTGCCGGTGGCGATCGCAGCATCGAAAGGTGTGGCCCCGTTATAAACTGCCACCGGGATATCCGGCTCGATCTTTTTCAGTTGGTCAATGACGAAACTCATCAGCATCGCATCTTTGCTCGACATTTTCACCAGACAGCGATGTCCGGCCGTAACGACACACAACAAATCGAAAAAACCGACCAGCGGAATATTGCCGGCCATGACGACCAGAACGGTACGGGACAGCAGGGTAGCGGGGCGCTCGTAGCACGCCAGCCAACGCTCGATCTTATCACGCGATAGGAACTCCTCGCGGATCGACCGCACGGCATCGACAATCTCTTCCGGCTCGAACCAATCGTTCTTCTGGCAGGCCCGCGCGATAACCTCACGGCTCGCAGCATCCTGTCCGAACGAAGAGAGGCGTGCACCCAATTCCGCCCATATATCTACGGGAGTCTTCATCGGCACAAAGATAGTATAAGCCGCGTGCAAAAACAAGTCTGCCTGAATCATACTGCAGCCTTGACAAAGAGAGGCAGAAATTTGGTTTATCGAATTTTTTCGTTACCTTTGCTCCCGCATTTGCGGAAATAGCTCAGTTGGTAGAGCACAACCTTGCCAAGGTTGGGGTCGCGAGTTCGAGTCTCGTTTTCCGCTCCGAAAACGGACGACTAAATCCTTACAGCAAGCTAATCAGCGAGTTGTAAGGATTTTTCGTTTGTAGCGGTTAACGAGTTGCTAACTGATCTTTTGCGCCGTATTGCACGGTATCTCACTTTGAAAAAGAACTTATGTCACAAATATAGTGATTTTTTCTGTAAATATTTCATCACGACACATTTTGTCGTGTAACTCATATATCTTTGCCAAAAAGACCAATACGTATGGCAAAGATCAATCAAATACGTCGTTTGGCAATCATCTTTTCAAAACTTAACAGCAAACATTACGTTCCGGCTGAAGAGTTAGTTGATTATGTCTCCTATACAATCAGGGCACGTTATTCGGATACGGCTGGCTGTACACTGCGGACCTTACAACGTGATTTCAGAACGATTGAAGAGTTATTCGGGGTTACTATCCGTCATGACAAGCTCTGTGGATACTATATTGACGAGAGGTATGGAAGCGCAGAAGATTACGAAGCATTGCTGCTGAATTTTGAACTGCTCAATGCAATCGATTCAGACAGCACTATTCAAAAATATCTACTCCCGGAACATCATCGGGCGATTATTCTGCCGAATATCGCTGAATTACTCGATGCCATCAGAAACCGGCATCCGGTAGAATTCGATTATATATTAGTCCGCCATGGCGGTAAGGTGGTTCGCAAATGTTTACATCCCTATTTTCTGAAAGAATCCCAACAACGCTGGTATCTGATCGGATATGATACCGATGATAAACTCAAAGCGTTCGGACTCGACCGGCTTTCCAGTTTGCGAATTTTGTCCCGGGAGCGATTTATGCGTAACGATACGATTGATATTCCGGCATTGTTCCGTGAGAGCTACGGCATTTGGAATAACCCAGAAGATCCTGTTGAAGAGATTGTACTTAAATATGATGTTTTGGACGGAGCTTTTGTTAAGACTATGCCAATACATCCGACGCAGGAGTTGCTCGACGATTCATCCGACGGGATTACCATACGTTTACAACTGCGTATTACCAACGATTTCGTCATGGCTTTGTTAGCTCGCAGCCGTTCTGTCGAAGTCATAAGACCGGTTTCACTTCGGCAGCGAATTTACGAAATTTATTGCCAGGCGCTTGAACGCAATAAACCTACATGCAATGAATGACAGGAACAGCTTTTGGAACGAATCGACAGGAGAACGGCTGATCGGATGCTTAGGGGGCTCAATAGGTATACTATCGCTGCTATGTGTAGTAAGTGTGATCGTGCATCATTGCAATCGTCCTGTCCCCACAACAACCGCCGCCCCCTGGCTCAACGACGATCTATCACGTCCTGTAACCGACATAAAGGAACTCGACTATAACCGTCGCCTGATTATTTATCGAGATGAGGAACCCCGACGGCAATTACAGAAATTCGAATACCCTAAGGACGAGCGAATATATGGTGAGTCTCAAAACCTATACGAAGACTACTACGAAGAGATATATGAATATTTTCACGATTAAAAACAGTTGATCTATGAAACCTTATGAATTTGAACAATTGGTCTGCGATCATTATAGGCAAAAAGGCTATCGCGTACAGACAACTTCTGCTTCGAATGATTATGGCATCGATGTATTTGCAGAGAAAAAAGGAGAGAAGATTGCCGTACAAGTCAAGATGTACGGCGGATCAACGCGCAAGGTCAACCGGCAAACAATGATGGAACTTTATGGTGCAGCGGCTTATTTCGATTGCACGAAAGCCGTACTGGCAACAGACGGAGAAGTGCTTACCGATGCTAAAGAAGTAGCGCATAAACTCGGAATCGATATTCTATTTATCCAGCCAGACCGGAAAATCTCCATGCCGAGCGCATCGTCGGCTGAGTGGAGTTTAGCCGACATCATATGGGAGAAATACATCATGCCTCTTGCCGGAAAAACATTGACGCGCGATAACGGTAAAACAAATCGCATTGTAAATGTAGATTGGAGCGGTATAGAACGTATCACATCCAACGGAAAGCACCAAAAGATCGGAATTGAGATTTTTCGTTTCACAATGGACAGGCTCTTTACGACAGGACGGATTACGCGCGATGAGATTAATCAGAATTATGCAAAACGCGCGTCATCGGGTATTGTATTGATTCTTTCACAGGCCCCTTGTTTCCGGCTCGTAAAACAGCCTGCGGCATTGGAATTAGCAGAAGAATATCCGCTTTACAGCATGGTGTTGAACCACCTGTCGCAAGTTAAGTAAATATAACCGTTCAATTCAGCACGAATCATTGATATACAATACCCCTTTGTGAGTTTTGCTATTGTCGAAAACATTTTCTAATTTTGTGGAACTGTCCCGAATGGGTGGCAATATATTAGTTTAGTGAAAGTGTTTCGCTGAATCCTCGATAGGAAATCTGGTAAATGTTATTCTACAAATGATTAATCGTTTGTATATCATCATAATAGCATTTTGTTCAACTTGTAAGGGAAACAAAACAGGAACAAAATCAAGGATTTAAGCGATTCTCCGTTTTTCGCATTTCACTTAGTTTCATCCTTTACACTTGGTCGTACTAAAAGTGTTTTTCAAGCCATTTTTTCCTGACAACTAATCGCTCTTCTGAGAATATATTGTTGAAGCGCATTGATGAATTGTTGCAGCCAAAAGAGAAAATGACAAACGTCAGTCTTATGGGTATATCCTTATTAGATTTTGTTCTTCGCAAAGGTAACTATTTCTATCAAGTCATAGGCATATGGAAAGGCAAATATGCCTACCTAAATTTAGTTTACTTTGATTTAGCATATATATAGGCTAATAGACTAAACTAAACTGGTTTTTCAATGGATTTCCACATTCAACCCTGCATAAATGCACAGCCAAAAGAGAAGATAACTTTACTACATATTTCTCTTTTCGCTGCAAATTTATAGGACGAATAAAGAAGTTTAAACACCCAACAATTTTAGAGGGTTAACTAAGTCTATCACTCTGAAAGTAGATAATCAGCTTATATATATAACTTGCAGAATAAAGTGTTATTTGCGATTTTGAGTAATTTTATTGTGACTCTGACGTTTATATTATTTATCCTTATAGTTCATTTACTTTAATCTAGCCAATTGTCCTTAATAAATGCAACAATTCTATCTCGGCGTTCTGATATTTGTATTTCATTCCATTTCTTTTCGCTCTTTAATGTCTCATATATCTCTTTGTGAGAATAAAAAATACTATTATACATCTCCACTACACCATCATTTGCCGGATTGTGATTTTTCTTGGCAGAGTTATTCCCCCATGTAAGAAGCGATAGATTACCTATATTATTGAGATATTCATTACAAAATTCTTCGGAATATTCTACAAAATCAGGTGTTTGAGGGGTAATATGGTCTAATGTATTCGATACAGACACATCACGGAATACATTAGTACATTCATCTGGAGACAGTAAAGGCTGGCGTGCCTTAGCACGTAAGTAGTTTTCATATTTATAGAGTACATATCTCAGTTCTCTACGATAATGATACTTATTTGCAGTGAAGTAGCGCAGACAATCTCCATTAAAATTCCAATACTCCTTAAACCCATGGCAGCACTTGTATGTAAGGTCTGCTATAAGATTGTCATATTCATCAGGTTTATATTTTTTCGCTATGGATATTAAATTGTTGGTACGATAGCCACCTAGTGTATAAGTCATTTTGAATAATATTTTCTCCACTAATTTCAGTGCGTTATCAATAGCTGGAATATTTCTTACATCTATTCCGTTGCTATTATAATGGCAAAGTTTGAGTACCAATGGCATTGAATTAGCCTTATCAAGAATACATACATCAGCTATGGGGCTATTGAATAGATGCCAAGTATTCTCTATTTCACACATTAAAGAATAAGAACAGCATAGTTCACTTACAAAAGAATTAATCCACTGCGTTTTATCATCAGCACGAAGCAAACTTTCTTTTATTGCATCTAATGGAGAATCATAACTTGAAAGAAATGCCGAACAATGGTATCCTAAGACTGAATCTTCTTTGGTTTCAAGTCTTTCAATATAGTTGTAAATTGAAGCAAACTTAGCTTCTACAGAGTGGATGTTACTAATTGCATTAGTGGTATTATTCCTGTATATTTGATGCATTAGAAAAGCTTTCAACTTCTCTAATGTAGTCAATCCCAAGCCTCGGTCATTTTGGAAGGCAAAGATTTGAGTTGCCGTAAGTTTTGCAGACTCACCACTCAATAAAAATGTTGTTATGATGGCATTGTCGATTACATGAAACCACTTAAAAAGAGTTCCCTCCTCAGTTTGTGTAGCCATTTTTTCTTCAAAGAAACTTGAGGCTTCACGAATACGTCGTTCTGATCTTCTTCCAGTTTCTATCCTATAATCGCTATCACATTCAATAATTAATCGGTTAAAAAAAGAGGAATCTTCAGGGACAGTCTCAAACTTTTGGCTTCCATAACGCGGTTGAAGGTATCGCTCGTATATTTGTTCAGTAGCATATTGCATATTATTATAATCGAATCTTACAATCTTACGTTTACGCAATTCTTTCACTAAACAACTCATAAAGATGACCGTTGTAGTCAACCTTTGCTGTCCATCAATTAGCTCATATCTATTTCCTTGAGTTTTTTCAAAAAGATAATGACCAAGAAAATAGCTCGAATTATCAGGTTGGTCGATAATATCATTCAGAAACATATCAACCTGACCAACACGTCCATCTTTGCCCACTCTCCAAGAATAAGCTCTTTGATAACTTGGTATAACGAAAGTTATCATATCTTCTCCAAACAAGCGTCCGATAGTTGTTTGATTGTCCATTTTGTATTTAAAATTCCAATAACAATTTTATAAGTGTATGTGAATAGGGTGTACATGTTTGGTACACCCTATTTTACATTTAATATGCAGAGCGGGTATTTATCTTTTTACCAGTTCTATCATAGGTGTCCAGCCAAGCACTTCTTCTCACAATGAAAGTGTCACCTGAAATACTCACAAATGAACCGATGGATTCACTAAGCGTTTTGTACTTTTTACCTGATTCATCATATAAATCGTACCATGCGCTTCGCCTTACAACGAAAAAATTAGCAGCCCAACCAAGTACCTCACCGATACTTTCGCTGAGTGTCTTTTGTTTTTTTCCACGTTCGTCATAGATGTCATACCATGCACTACGACGTTCAATCATTGAAATAGCCATAATTAAATTAAGTGGTCTTACAGCTCCTTTGGGACCTTTTAAAGTTAAAAATGGGAAGCGTGGAACTGTATGCCACACTCTTACTTGAAGGTCGTAGGAAACCTTGGATACAGATGTAACAATAGCAGCCCACGCTATAGCGTGAGAACCACTATGCTATCTTTGTATCCAATTTGAAAATTTCCTACGTTTTCAAGTACAGGATAAGCATAACGCTTCTTTCTTTTCTAATATGTCTTGGAAAGGAGTTACCTCAAATCCAACGCAAAAATAATCAAAAGTTTCGGCAATACCTTGCTACCGAGTGATTTTTTATGCGTGAGAGTGCCAACTGCGCAAGATTTATAATTTCTTGTCCTTATCTGTCGCTTTTGTCGGCATAACCATAGTTTTGGGACCGCCCGATGTGGTCGGTTTCTTCTAAAATATTATTTCTTTTTGCTTGGGCATATTGTGGAGCAACAGTTTTCAACGAGAAAAAGAATCCCGTTCTATTTAACTGATACCTTCATAAAAATATTGAATAATAAATTTGTCAAAAGGCATTATATCTTTAAGATTTGAAATGAGGTTCTTTGGACTTATTGTTTTAAATTGTATGATAATTTCAGAAATTTCCTTAGTATCATCCTCCAAATTAATTAAACCAGAATCTTGAATCTTGCGACTGATCATTCTTGGCAACCCATACTCTTCTAGTTGATATACGAGTTTTGGAAGGAATGCGTTAGATGCCCGTCCTATAAAGAGAGATATGTCGGGAGCTGCCGGATCGAAAGATTTTTTCAAAATATTAATGACAGATAAAGTTGTGCATAAGTTGTATGAAAGGTAACGTTCAGCTGCGAATAAGTCTTCGTAACTAATTTTATATCCGTCCTTTTCTAATTCATCATAGATGAATGCCACAGAATGAGACCAATTCTTTGGCATTTTCCATATAGCAAGTTTTATCAATCCTCCCATTTTATCACCAAGGAGATTAATGACATCTTTAATAGGTTCACGCCAATTATATGTATTAGTTGCTGCAAGGGCAGCATAATTTTGGGGCCAGGCAGGGTCTGCCTTTAACTTTCTTACCAAAGTTTTTATGAGTTTGGAATCACAAGATTTGAAAGCAGGGAGCCTACGGATGTTGTTGAAGTTTTCTCGTCCTAAAGCTTTTATCATAAAAGACTCATACTCTTTAATACGGTCATTCTGCTCTTCGTTGATTTCTACGCCCGGATTTGCTGAATCCAGAGATTCAACAACCTCTTCCGGAAAATCGATCTCGAGGGTTGTATTTTCTTGTACAGGAGGTTCTTCCAACAAATACACCTTTCCCACAAAATACTTGAACATACGACCTGCACGGCCAATGATGTTCCTATAAGTAAAATAGTCAAACTTGCACGAGCCATTCTTGTTAGACCAAACAACTACTTGTTCGGCTTGAGTATTTACACCTTCAATAATCGAAGATGTGGAAACCATTGTGTCAATACCTTCTTCTTGCTCAAAAAGTTTGACCTGTATTTGACTCAATGATCTGTGCATCTTGCCATTATGTACCCCAATTCCTCTTTCACTTAACTTGCATAGCGAAAATTTACGTCCATAATTAACTCTAAGCCAATCGTTGAAATCCTGAAGAAGTGAGGTCTTTTTTACCGCTAAATCATTGGCAAGGATATTCGAGATTGTATCGATATTCTTATAACTGCCGGCATAGATCAGCGTTTTTGCTCTCTTTTTTTGTAAAATTTTCAGAAGATGTCCTTTTTTAAATTGCTCCTTGTCTGCGCTTTTGGGCAAATTCTTATAAAGATGGGCCGCCTTTGTAATGACTGTTTTAAAGTCCGTTAAACGCATAAACTACATTCCTTCGGTAAAGACGTTGTCAGAAATTTTATGAATGTTGGGAGCAAGGTAATACCGTTGTCGAGAAATTTTCCCCAATTCTATCATCGCACTTAGCAGAGAGGAACTTCTGGAGTCATCGAACATGGAACTTGCCTTGTAGAACTCATCCACGATGAGCATGTCAATCTTTTCAAGCTTATCGAAATAAGCAAAGCTGCGTTCTTGCGGAAAGATAAAAATGTTTCTTTCTGTAATGGTGGCATCCGTGGTAGTAATTATCTTATAGAAACGAGAAAACTTATGTTCAATCCTGCGGCGTGTTTCATCCGCTAAGGCTATCGTTGGAACGATTATAACCACATTGTCCGGTTTTCTGATTGAAATGAAAGCGTCGATGATAAAACTTTTGCCAAAACTCGTAGGGGCACTCACAGCGATATTCTCGCCAAGCAATAGGCGCTTCAAAACACGAGACTGGGCACTATGCAGTGTTACGGGTGTTTTATCGCCAACATCTGCTTTGAATGCCTCGACCACGACTTGATCGTCCCATGATGCTGTCTTTTTATCGATATATGGGAATAGACCGACAACCCGGATGAAATGATTAACCATAGGATTATACTGGTTCCCGTCTTGTTGCATTCTATCCAATAAATTGATCACTTTACAGCGAGCCGTCGCCAAGTCTCGCTTCTCAATCAAATCATTAATCTGATCGCACTCGGAGTATATCTCGTAATCAAGCATCTTCCTTAATTTGTTTAGCTCGTTCTACAAACCAATTGACAATCTCATTTTTATTAGGGACAGGGAAAAGAATCAAATGGAATTGAATATTATCGTAGCCATGGACATTCTGTTTCTTTTGCTTACCGTTCTGAATATTGAAATAGTTGACAGCTCGGTCCAAATGGTATCGCTTAATCTCTTCCAAATAAGTCTCTGACAACTCAGTTGCTTTCTGTGTCTTATCGCATTCATGAAGCAATAGTATGGGAACATGTAGTCTTTTCCTTATTTCGTCAACAGAAGTTTCACGTCTGAGAATAGTTTGAACAAACTTTCTCGTATCAGGATCGGGAATGACATATTGCAAATCCGAAATACTTGTAATAATGGAATTTTCTTTCTTTATCTTATCAGTACTGATAGTATCGAATACGGACTTGACAGGCTCGTACATTCGCTCATTGGCGATGTTACTATAAATCTCTGGAAAAGACGAATAAAAAGGGACAAATGTCTTCGTAATGCCTGTCAATAAGGCGTTTGCGAAGACAAATGAGGACAGGCGAAAAATCGAGGTAACGTAAAGGAAAGCGGATTTATGAAGAAGAACGGTCTCCAAATCATTACCCGCCGAATGGTGATTTTTAACACACCGTGTTGTATTTGGCAGCTTGTGGCACAGGTTGGCATATCAAGGTCTAACTCGTTGAGTAATAACTTTGCAAACAAAAAACGAGTATGGCAAGAAGCACATTCAAGGTTCTGTTCTACGTGAACGGCAGCAAGGAGAAAAACGGTATTGTCCCCATCATGGGACGAGTGACAATCAACGGGACTGTGGCGCAGTTCAGTTGTAAGCAGAACATCCCGAAAACGCTTTGGGACGTGAAAGGAAACAAGGCGAAAGGCAAGAGCCGCGAGGCACGAGACATCAACCTTGCCCTTGACAACATCAAGGCGCAAATCATCAAACATTACCAGCGCATTTCAGACCGCGAGGCATTTGTTACGGCTGAGATGGTGCGCAACGCCTATCAGGGAATCGGCAGCGAGTATGAGACGCTGCTAAAAGCATTCGACCGTGAGAACGAAGTGTTCAAGAAACGGGTAGGCAAAGACAGGGTAATGGCTACCTATCGGGCACGTGTACGGGCAAGAAACCATGTAGCCGCCTTTATCAAGTCGTTTTACAGACGCAGCGATATGTCCATGTTGGAACTTACTCCCGATTTCATCAAGGAGTTCGCCGCATACCTCTCGACTGAAGCCGGATTGCGGAACGGTTCGATATGGGCAAACTGTATGTGGCTGAAAGGCGTGGTCATGAAAGCGCATTATAACGGGTTGATACCGCGCAATCCTTTCATCCAGTTTCATATCAGCCCCAATGTGAAAGAACGGGAATATCTGACGGAGGATGAACTGAAAGCGGTCATGACACATGAGTTTGCAGACAGCAAGCTCGCATACATCCGTGACATTTTCATCTTTGCCAGTTTCACCGTCTTGTCATTCGTGGACATTCAGGAACTGACGAATGACAACATCGTGGAGGTGAACGGCGAGAAGTGGATATTGTCCAAACGCCACAAGACAAAAGTCGCCTTCCAAGTGAAGCTGCTGGATATACCCTTGCAGATAGTCGAACGCTACCGACCGATGCAGAAAGACAATCGTATATTCCCCGACTTGAACTATTGGTCTATCTGCAAACCGTTGAAACGGATGATAAGGGAATGTGGCATAACCAAGTCAATATCATTTCATTGCAGTCGTCATGGCTTCGCAACATTAGCTTTGAGCAAGGGGATGCCCATTGAAAGCGTAAGCCGTGTGTTGGGACATACGAATATAGTCACGACCCAACTCTACGCAAAGATAACCACGCAGAAGCTCGACAACGACCTGACCATGTTCGGCGACAAACTGAGTAAGACGTTTAACGGAATAACGATGTCATGAGTATGAGAAGAAACAGCATAACAGTGAATGAATCCGGCAATATCATCATGCCGGAGAATGTCTCAAACATTTGGATGAGCGAGCCGGAATTGGTGGAACTGTTCGGAGTAATTGCTCCGACACTTCGTTCTGCCATCAGAAACATCTATAACAGTGGAGCATTAAAAGAATACGAGGTACAGAAGTATGTTCGGCAGGAGAACGGGTATCATGCCGATGTGTTCAGCTTTCCGATGATAGTCGCACTTGCTTTCCGCATTGACAGCTTCGGTGCGGAACAGGTGCGCAATGCCATATTTAAAAGGCTGTACTTGCGAAAAGAGAAAACAAATATCTTCTTTTCGCTGGGTATAAATGGTTGGGATATGTCTAATTATCAGGCATAAGTTCTAATGATATGACGACATGAAGTAGTGAGACCTATGCGTATTCCCATTGCCAACAATGTATTTATACGAGTATGTGAATAGGTGTATTGCCATTCATACGTACGATTACGACAAACCCGAAGAAAAATCCATTAGAATGGCATTTCTTCGGGCTTTTGTTGTATGTCATAAAGCCAAATCCAAGAAAATCTTACGTGAGGTATGCGTGAGTTGTTAATCCGTTCTGCGCTAATTGCCGAGTTTTGCACTGATTAAACAAAAAAATGAAGTGCTAATGAAACAAGGCAACTTTGAAAATGAGGAGTTTATCCGTGTGGGTACTACCCTCTACAAGTTAGTGAACCAGCCCCGTCTGAACGGAGGCTATGTGAAGAAGCGCATCGTGTGGAACAACGAAACACTGCGGCAGGACTACGGCAAGGACTATCTCGCCACCGTGCCGAAGTATGACGGTTTCTGCACCATTCCCGACCATGTGGAATACCGTCCCGTGGTGGACAAGTTCCTGAACCTCTACGAGCCGATAGGCCATGTACCAAAGGAGGGCGATTTCCCGCATATCCAATCATTGGTACGCCACATCTTCGGGGAACAGTACGAGTTGGGAATGGACTATCTGCAACTGCTTTACCTGCAACCCGTTCAGAAACTACCTATCCTGCTATTGGTATCGGAAGAACGCAACACAGGCAAGAGCACGTTCCTGAACTTCCTGAAAGCCGTGTTTCAGAACAATGTAACCTTCAATACCAACGAGGACTTCCGAAGCCAGTTCAATTCCGATTGGGCTGGCAAGCTGCTCATCGTGGTGGACGAGGTGCTGCTCAACCGCAGGGAGGACAGCGAGAGGTTGAAGAACCTCAGCACCACACTCTCCTACAAGGTTGAAGCCAAAGGCAAAGACCGTGACGAGATAGCGTTCTTCGCCAAGTTCGTGCTATGCTCCAACAACGAGTATCTACCCGTAATCATAGACGCGGGGGAAACACGCTATTGGGTGCGCAAGATAGACCGCCTGCAATCCGATGATACCGACTTCCTGCAAAAGCTGAAGACGGAAATCCCGGCTTTCCTGTATCACTTGCAGCACAGGACGATGGCAACGAAAAAAGAAAGCCGTATGTGGTTTGCTCCCTCGTTGCTGCATACCGAAGCCTTGCGGAAGATTATCCGCAGCAACCGTAACCGGTTGGAGATAGATATGCACGAGCTTATACTTGATATCATGGAGAGTGTAGGCACGGACACCTTCTCGTTCTGTTATAACGACATTCTTCTTTTGCTGGTACACTCGCAGGTAAAGGTGGAGAAGCATCAGGTACGGAAAGTCTTGCAGGAGTGTTGGAAACTCACTCCTGCCTCCAATGGGCTGACCTATACCACCTACCAGTTCAACTACAATCGGGAGTGCAGGTATGAGCCTATCAAAAGGGTCGGGCGTTTCTATACCGTCACAAGGGAGCAGCTTGATTCCCTATAATATCTTTCTCTTTTTGTTGAATTGTTGAACAGGTATATAACCATGCTGAAAACAAACAACATACGCTCTCAACAAATGCTCAACAATCGAAAAATGATGTTGAGGGAGGAACGGCAACCGTTTGTTGGATTCCCTATTTGTGAGTGATTTGTTGAGAAGATGTTGAGCGGTCATAATATTGAATATAAACAGATTACACCAATTATTCATCAAATCAACGTTTTTACAGTCATCATCAAATCCGTAGAAACAATATATCATGAACATCCAAGAAGCAACACAAATCAGAATCGCAGACTATCTGCAAAGTCTGGGCTACACGCCCGTAAAGCAACAAGGCAACTGCCTTTGGTACAAATCCCCGTTCCGTCAGGAAACGGAAGCCTCGTTCAAGGTGAACACCAACCGTAACCTGTGGTTCGATTACGGGCTGGGCAGAGGTGGCAACATCATCGCGCTGGCAGGGGAACTATATGCCTCCGACTATGTGCCTTATCTGCTCAATAAGATAGCGGAACAGGCTCCACACATCCGTCCCGTATCTTTCTCTTTTCGCCAGCAAGCATCCGAACCGAGTTTCCAACAGTTGGAGATTGGAGAACTTACCCATCCTGCATTACTCCATTACTTGCAGGAACGGGGCATAAACACCGATTTGGCGAGGTCGGAATGTAAGGAACTGCACTTCATCCATAACGGCAAGCCCTATTTCGCCATCGGCTTCCCGAATGTGGCGGGAGGATATGAAGTGCGCAACCGTTTCTTCAAGGGCTGCATTGCTCCGAAAGACATCAGCCATATCCTTCAGCAGGGAGAGCCGAGAGAGAAATGCCTCGTGTTCGAGGGCATGATGGACTACCTGTCCTTCCTCACGTTGCGGATGAGGAACTGCCCGACCATGCCGAACCTTGACGGTCAGGATTACATCATCCTCAATTCGGTTGCCAATGTTCCCAAAGCCATAGATGCGCTGCACGGGTACGGGCGCATCCACTGCCTGCTCGACAATGACGGGGCAGGAAGAAAGGCGTATTGGGAGTTGGCAAGGGAGTTCAGCGGACGCATCCGCGACTTCTCCGATAACTACAGCGGACACAAAGACCTGAACGATTACCTCTGCGGAATCCGTCGGAATTTAACAGTTAATCCACCTCCAAGAACTATCGTAAGACCCAAGAAGAAAGGGATTGGATTATGACTTCCCGAATGGGAAAAACGGGAGTTGCTCAAAACTCATTCCCTAAGGATTTGGAGGTAGCAAGTTTGTGTTTCGGGTGTACCGAAACCGCCTGCTACCCACCATCCATGTTGAAGGAGGTGGCATCCCGTTGGTCTATACAGTATAATCACTAACGTAATGGAATAAATGAAATATGGAACAAGATAAGGAACACAAGGAACGTAATAAGGGAGGTCGCCCCAAGAAGGAAGCGACCGAGAAACTGAAATACCGTGTCGCGGTGAAGATGGCGGCTGCCGATTACTTTCGTCTGCTGACACGGGCGTATGAGGCAGGCGTACCGCCGAGCGAGTACATGAGGGAATGTTTCCGCAACGGTCATGTGAAGGAACGGCTGTCGGAGGAACACGCCGGATTCATCCGCCAGCTCTGCGGCATGGCGAACAATCTCAACCAGCTTGCGCACAAGGCAAATGCCGGAGGTTTCCATGATGAAAAGTGGGATTGCAAGGTGGCGGTGGCAAGGATTCACGAACTGATAACCAAGATAGGGATATGATGGCGAAAATCGTAAAGGGAAGCGACTTCAAGGGTGTGGTGGACTACATCCTTGACAAAGGCAAAAATGCCCAATTTGTCGCATACAAGGATTTGTTCATGGAAAACAGGGAAACCATCGCTATGAGTTTCAATGCGCAGTCGCAGATGAACGGCAAGGTAGCCAAACCTGTCGGGCATATCGCTTTGAGCTTTTCCAAAGAGGATGAGCCACGACTGACGAACCGTGTCATGGCAGGGATTGCACTTGAATACATGGAACGGATGAGGATTAAGAACACGCAATTCTTTATCGCCCGGCACTTTGACAAGGAACATCCGCACGTGCATATCGCCTTCAACCGCATAGACAACAACGGCAATACCATTTCGGACAGGCACGAGCGTCTGCGCAGTACCCGTATCTGCAAGGAACTGACCTTGAAATACGGCTTGCACATGGCAAATGGCAAGGATAATGTCAAGCGCAACCGCCTGAAAGAGCCGGACAAGACGAAGTACGAGCTTTACGACATTCTCAAAGCCGAAGTCGGTAGGTGCGGCAACTGGAACGTGCTTGTCGCCAACCTGAAACGGCAAGGTGTGGAAGTGCATTTCAGCCACAGAGGACAGACCAATGAGATACAGGGCGTTGTCTTCACCAAGAACGGCTATCGCTTCAACGGCTCCAAAGTGGACAGACGTTTCAGCTATTCCAAAATAGACAATGCTTTGCAGCACAACAGATGCAAGGAACGTATGGGAATGACTGCCAAAGCACATGAAGCGGTTATACCAAGTGCACCATCCGGCACGGCACAAAGCGAGTTGTTCAACGGTTCATTGGGACTGCTGAATGGCAGTGGCTCATCTTACAATGCCGCTGATGCGGAAGCCAATCAGGAAATGGCGGAGATACTTCGCAGAAAGAAGAAATGCAAACGGGGTATGAGGTTATAAAGCATTTAACTCATTGATACGGAATCCTAATCTCTAAATTTGAGAAAAGTCATTCCGTATCATTTTTAGATACGATAGTATTTGTTCGCTTTCGATATTACGCATATAGTTCTCCATATATTCCCAATCGGGAGAGCCATTATTATCAACAGGAAGCGTAATGATTTCTTTGGATAAACGATTGGCACTTCGTTTGTATCCAAAATTATATTTCCCCCTGACACGGTCTGCAATGGTTGTAATGAATGTACCTGTATATCTATTAAGGTGGTTGTTATAGCCTAATGTCATATCGGAGGTTGCTATGAAATCTTCAGCTTTGTACACAGAATAGCCCATTGACCCCTCTCCGTTACGAATAAAGGCTATACAGTTGCCTTTTTGAATTGTCGCTTTATCTCTGCTTACAAAACATAGTACACCATTATTCTGATTGGTTGCACCAAGATAACTAATACCTCTATCTGATTTTTCAATATGGTTAAGTCCTTTCGATTTTCCTGCAATGAGAGTAGGGAATAGTTCACACAAGAGGAAGTTCTTCCAAATCACCCCCCCCGATTTGGATTTATTAACACTTATTCTGTCCTTGAAGACATTAAGCGTGGTGTTGAGTATATTGTACTCAACATCTTTCATGAATGCTGACATGAAATCAAAATCTATTTCGCCTTTATCGGTGGCAGGTAAATATACGCGACTTTTCCTTAATCTCGTAAGTGTTGCTCCATAACTTCCCCAGCTGAACTTTTCCACGAGTTTCTTTATTGCAACAATCAAGAACATCGCATTGTATCTGTCCAGCTTCGCGTGTCTGATAATCTGTATGTTCTGCCCTGTATAAAAAGAAGTGGGCTGATAGAATACTGTTTGTGTGTCCAGACCGATGGTTATTACGTTACCTTCATCAACTTTATAGCGAGATGACTGTTCTGTTACAAACATATCCATTCCGTTATTCAAGTCAGACCGAGTAATATACGGAATAACTCCTTCCTTTTGGTTAAGTTTATTCTTGTCTATGCCGCTATTAGTGGATTGAATAGAAAATTCTTCACCAAAGACAAACTCTTTCCAATTGGAGTGTAGCGATTTACCCCCCCCCAGTATATTGTTGATTATCAGTTGTTTGCATAATCTTTCTATTGTAGGTTTCAATATCTGCTGTTCTTTTTGCTTCATGTAGGCTTCCATAAAAGCCCAATCCGGTGCTGTACCATCTTGGTTTAATGGCAACATTAGTTTGAACGACCTTAACCTGTTGCTGTTCAATGAATATCCATGCCCGAACCGCTCACGTTGTTTGGTGATGCACATTGCCACGAATAAGAGTATATGCCTGTTCATCGGCACTAATGGAATAAGTGCAGTTACATGACTATCTAAAGCCATTTGGTATGGTTGATAGTATGCGATACCAGCTCCACCATCTCCGTCATTGTTCAAGGTAATAATATCTCCCTGAAATTGTTTTTTCCCGTTAGGAGCTACAAAATCTTTATATCCGTTATCACATTTTTTTGCTGAAACCAAAGGTATGTCGCCTGTCTGCAATGATGCCATATTGTTTTGATTTCCTTTCTCACAGCAGAAAAACTCTGACAGATAAAAGTCTTTCCAATTCTTATCTTCAAACTTATTCATGCTCGTTTACGGTTGGATTTACAGAATTTTCAAACAAATACCCCCTGCCGTGAGTTATCATATTGAACTCAAAGGTCAGATAGTCGGCCATAGTATTCTCAAAATCCTTTTCCGAGGGTATCTCGTCATTAAAGTAGTAGAAAGCATGAAGCCACTCGTCCTCCGCTTCAATAGTAGTTTCCACGCAGAACTTGGTTTCTGCTTCAATCCGTCCAAACCATACATCAAGCAAATGCTGACGCTTGTCTTTGGCACTTGCGGTCTCTTCCAAGCCGATATGCTTGCTCACTACAAATCCGTCATCTTCAAAATTGATGAATCTGCAGAGATGTTTCTTGTCGTGCGGTATTCCTGCCGTAAATACTGCTATACATGGGTTTGTTCCAACTCCATAGAAAGTGTTTTTATTCAAGGTAATAACACCTTCCAAGGTATGATGCTTCAGTATGCTGTTCTTGATATTTTGTTCTTCTTTGCTTTTGCCGGTAACAGAAGATTGTGGTACAATGACAATAGCCCTCGCACCCTCTGTCAATGAGTCGAGCAAATGCTCGGTAAAGCTAATCTCATACAAATCAGGATTAGCTTTAGAGCCTTGGGAATAGGGAGGGTTCATCATGCCGACTGTACATCCTTTCAGTTGTAGCTGTTTGGGATTCTCTTTCAAAAAATCTTTATTGTGCAGGTTGCTTTTTCCATCGCCACGCAAAATCATATTGGTTGTCGCTATCGTGAACATATACGGCTGTAGCTCAATGCCAAATAGTTGGTCACGTTTAATGCTTTTTTGTTGGTTTGTATCCTCTGTCATCTTCACCATTTTGTGCATTGCAGCAATGAGGAATCCTGCCGTTCCGCAACAGGGGTCAAATACCTTATCTGTCGGTTCGAGTTGTGCCAATTCACAAAACAATTCCGTTATATGCTTTGGCGTAAGCACTATACCCAATGTCTGCCCATCCCCACCCGAATAGGACATAAACTCGCCATAAAACCGTCCTAAATAGTCTTCTGACGAATTATGGTACCTGATGTTCTTGAATATGCTGTTATACAGGAACTCGGCATAATGTCTCAATGGCGTTTTACCCAATGTGGCATCTTTCTCGTTTATTTTTGTTGTGTCTCTTATGACAGAGAATTGGCTGAGTAGTTTATCTCGTTTGGTATCAGGCGTAACATTAACCCTCTTCAAATTGCTTTCAATAGCTTCATATATCTTCTGGCCGTCTGTTTTTATCGGGTCGCCAATCAGGGATTCGATGGAGAATGTTTTTTCCTCTATTTCCCTCAATGCCAGCATTATTCCTGACACGACCAGCGGTTTTTGTTCTGTTGTCAGATTTCCATAGTTACGCAAGTCGTTATGCAGCTTCTCGGCATCTTTTAGAATTTCAGCCGTTGTTTTTTCTACATCGGTTTCTTCTTGCAGTATTTCTTTCAAGTAGTATTCATTGATGTTGGCTTCATTGAAAGAAATGAATGTTTCCACATCGGGCAACTCTTGATAATCGCCGCGCTCATTCACAAAAAGGGGTGTGATTTTATGATGCTTTTCATTCCCCGACACGCCAAAGGCTAAGACTTTGTTGTATGAAGTGTTGGCTGCTAAATGCAAAGCATAATACAGAGCACCATTGACAGCATAATCCTTAACAAACTTTACATCTTGGGAGAGCAAGCCATTTTCATCCTTGTAGGCGTGTTTATCAAGAGATGCCTTATCCTCAATCACAAGAACAAAATCCTTGACCACCCCACAGTATTCGGGATAGCCTGCATGACCTGTTTTTGATTTTGAAGCTGTTTTTAAAGCTTCGTCTATTTCTTTTATATCACACCCTTGTGGCGTTAAATAAATATCTGCTTCTTGCAATAATTCATAAACCCAAAGGTCTGTCTTAACCTCTTTCTTCGCCATATAGTGATTACTCTTCGATTTTGTTGGGAACGAGTAAAACTCGCACATCAATATTCAAAATGTCTGCAATTTGATATAGCACAGGAATAGGAGGTTGTACTTTGTTTGTGGCATATAAATTGACCATATTAAAAGTCTTTCCAAGCCTGTTCGCCAATTCTGTTTGGCTAATACCCTTGGCTTCCAATTCCTCTTTTATCCGATTCATGCACACATCATTCTTGATTAACGACTGCAAAAATACAAAATTTTATTTGGTAATGCGCTATATATTCAGCAGAAAGTAGTACCTTTGCCCAAAATACAAGCGTTATTTGAAAAGCAAATTTGAGAAATACGATGAAGTCTGCAAGTTGGCAAATCGTAACCTGTTAAAATGTAAAATCCGTGTAAGTTATTCTATATCAGAATGTAATTTGATATAAAAATCTTTTCAGGTAGAAGACATCTCCTGCAAAACTTTTTGCGACGCAAAACAAACAACGACAAGAGGTTTATCGGCCGCCACCTTTTCTAAAAAAGGAAGAAAAGCAGACAAATCTTTTGTTTGGTGAACAGCTACAATAACCTGATGAGCTGGAGCTACACGTTCCTGAATTTGTTGCAGAGAATCAGCATTGCCATGCAACCAACTCAGCGAAACCGATTCTTTCAACTCTTTATAAAAAGGATATGCTTCCGACAATGAAGAGGATAAACTCAACAGGATATTTTCAGATAAAGACAGATCGAGAGGCAACACATCTACAGAATCTTTTAGAACTGTAACAGCAGCCTTCTCCAAAGCAATCATCAGACTGTCGCTTTTAGCAGAGCAAATACGGTTTTCAATTCCTTCGGCCGCTACCTGTTGCTTATGACTCAAGCCTAAGGCATATTTATAAGTAAGCACTTTCCGGCATTTTTCCGTAATGACATCTTCTGTAAGCTTGCCGCTTTTTACGGCACGCATTACACTTTCAAGACTCTTTTTCAAGTTTCTTGGAACCAGTAACATATCGTTTCCAGCCATCAAGGCCTGTACACAAAGATCATCGGCATTTTTTGAAATACCTTTCATCTCCAGTGCATCTGTAAACACCAGTCCCGAAAAGTGCAGTTCTTTACGCAATAACGAAGTAATGACCTCCGAAGATATCGAGGCTGGTTTCTCATCAAGTTCCGAGACATGCAAATGACCAATCATTACGCCTCCGACTCCTGCTTCGACTGCCTTTTTGAAAGGATATAACTCTACGCTATCCAAACGGGTACGGTCAAAATCAAGCACCGGCAACACATGATGAGAATCCGTATCCGTATCACCATGTCCCGGAAAATGTTTACATACCGCCATTACTCCCCCGTCTTCCAGCCCGCGAGAATAAGCTACAACCTTATCGGCTACCACTTTCGGATCACTTCCGAAAGAGCGGACATTGATAACCGGATTATTGGGATTATTATCAACATCGGCTACAGGAGCAAAATTTACATGCACACCTATTTCACGCAACTGCCTTGCAACCTCACGTCCGTACTGGTATATTAATGTATCATTCTGCACACATCCCAATACTCTATTTCGGGGAAACTCCGGAGTATCTTCCAGACGCATGCCCAATCCCCACTCACCATCGAATGTAATCATCAAAGGTATATCTGCCCACCGCTGAGCCTGATTGGTAAGCTGCACCTGCTTCTTCAGTTCTCCTTTGGAGAAAAGCAAGCCTCCGACTCCATACTCTTTAACAGCTCTTTCTATGTTATCTTTATTCTTCTGTATGGTTATCGGTGCAACCGTATGAATAAACAACTGACCGATTTTCTGCTTCAATGTCATTCGGGCAAGCTGCCCGTCAACCCAACGGCGACACGCCACAGAATCATCTGCCTGCTCCAATATTCTTACAGACGAAGCATATGCACCTATCCATAACGATATACAAACCAATAATCCCGTAACACGTCTATTCATAATCTTTTCTTTATTTTTATAAACCTTTGCCGTAAATTTTATCTTTATACAAGCAAGTGTTTTCTAACAATCAATTCTTCTGAAGTTTCAAAATCATCTGTCCAACAAAGGCTCCGTTCTTTCCCATCTGCTGTACAGGAACCTCTATTCCGTCTAAATTCTTATAATACTTCGGCGCATCAAAATACGAATGAGAATGTCCACCCAATACGACATCAATATCACGCGTATTTTCTATCAGTTCAATATCGGAATAAGGTTCTCCCTCCCATCCCAGATGAGAAAGACAAATCACCAAATCGCAATGTTCCTGATTTTTCAGCAAATCCGTGACACGCTGAGCCTCCGAAACCGGATCTTCAAACTTTACATTCCCATAACATTCGGAAGCAACCAATCCTTCCAGTTGCGCTCCCAAACCAAAAACTCCAATCTTTATGCCGTTACGCTGAATGATAGTGTATTCTTTAACCAGTCCTTCGAGCACAGTGCCCGTCACGTCATAATTTGCACATACTATCGGATAATTCGCCATTTTAAACAACCTTGCCATATTATCCAGCCCGAAATCGAACTCATGATTGCCGATGGTTCCTGCATCATAGCCCATTTCGTTCATCAGCTTTATTTCCACTTCCCCTTTAAACATATTATAATAAGGAGTACCCTGCGAAAAATCTCCTGAATCGAACAACAGCAAATCCTCATGTATTTTGCGTTGCTGCTTGATAAAAGTTGCACGGCGTAAAAGTCCAGCCTTATCAGCCAGCATCGTATCCTGAAAATCCTCCGGGAAAGGTTCTACACGGCTGTGCATATCATTTGTATGGAACAAATACAATTCTTTGGTAGACTGGGCAAACAATACTCCTGCAAAGAGGCAGACCCATAAAACGAAATATATTCTTTTCATATCAGTTTCTTTATCATTGTTCTACAATACGTCCCTCTATCTCAGCGTTTACAAAAACACCTTTGGCCTCACACTGCTTTACATAATCGATAAACAAATCACGCAACACAGCATCCTGTGGTTCAGTTCTCGATGTTGCTTTCTTAAAAGCCTCCATACGATCATTTCCTTCAGCCAGATAGTCAATCGCAGCTACCCGATATTCTTTTGCCGGATCAACAGGCTTTCCACCTACCTCCGCACGTAGCAGACGTCCGTCTTTCGAGATAACCAGTCGGGCCCCGCTCAAGCCTTCACCATGTACGGCCGCAATCTGTTGAAAGAGTTCCAACAAATCTTCACCTTTTAATACAACAACAGAAAGAGCATTCTGGAAAGGACTGATTTCATAAATAGAACCGAATGTAATATCTCCTTCATTAAGAATATTACGGATACCACCTACATTCATAACCCCAACGTCAACACTTATTCCCAATTTACTCTTTGCTCCCTCGCAAAGAATATCTGCCATCAGGTTCGACAAAGGCGACTCCGGACGATACGCTTCGAGCTTACGGGCAGAATGTCCGATTACTGGAGTCATCAAACTATCTATTTTAGCCCGATAAGGTTGCAAAATTCTCCATGCAGCCTGATCCTGCTGTTCGTCATAAACACTGGTAATGGGTACTCTTCCTCCTTCTACCGATACTAAAGAATAACTGGAGTTGCAGGCCGTAAATATAAAAGAACCTGCCAAGAGAGTATAAAATACATGCTTTTTCATACAAAATTATTCATATTTAGTGTTCAAATATAGGGAAAAAAGCCAAGCAACACAAGATTTCGTATTAAAATACACGAAAAAGATTTGCCTATATCACAGAAAATTACTTACTTTGCACCGCTTTCGCGTAATCGCTGTCAAGAAGAGTTACTTGATATGTTACGTTGTAACGATAAACAATTTAATTTAAAAAGAAAAAATGGATTTAATTAAAATTGCAGAAGAAGCATTTGCTACTGGCAAACAGCATCCTTCATTCAAAGCTGGTGATACAATTACAGTAGCATACCGTATCGTTGAAGGTAGCAAGGAACGCGTTCAGTTGTATCGCGGTGTTGTTATCAAAATCTCAGGTCACGGTGAAAAGAAACGTTTCACTGTACGTAAGATGTCAGGAACTGTAGGTGTAGAACGTATCTTCCCTCTGGAATCTCCGGCTATCGACAGCATTACTGTCAACAAAGTTGGTAAAGTACGTCGTGCTAAATTGTACTACTTGCGTGCTCTTACTGGTAAGAAAGCTAGAATTCAGGAAAAACGCGTTAACTTGTAATACTGAATCTATTATTCCTTACATACAGAAAACCGATTCTCATTATGAGAGTCGGTTTTTTGTTTTTCTCCCTTTTATTCATCGAAGACTGCAAATTTCTCACTCAATCTGATTGAAATTCAACATCACAGCTGGTCGTATTTCCCAAAAAACATCTTGAAAAGTCAGGAAAAACATCACCTTCTTTTCGAAAAATTTGTACGAATGTCTGTTCCTTTTGTACAAAAAAATACATAAAACAACAGCATATTTTTTGAATGAATCAAGTTTTTAAGAATTTATATTTCCAAAGAAATCCTTTACTATAACCATGAACACACTGATAATTCGTACAAATTTCACAAAACACACAGCCATATATATCAGCAAAAAGCTTTGTCGGGAAACAAAAAAATCGGACAGACTGCCTGAAATCTGCCCGAAGAAAGTAAAAAATTAAACCTTAAAATACTAATACCTATTTAAAATCTAAAACCTGTTTCCTGATTATATTGTCATTAACTTTAACATTTTCCAATACAAAATTATCAACACAGTCAACTTCTATTTTCGCATTCTTTTTCACCTTCAGATCCAAATTCTTAAAAGTAAAATCAGACAATTTATATTGATCGTCCGCCTTGGTCACATCAAACAAGACATCACATTCCATTGTGATATTCTGCATTGTCACATGACTGGAATAGGAGTATGGTGTATCCTTACGCCCTTTCAGGTCGAAAAACTGCTTCCATGGCTTTGCAAACAAGAAACTGGAAACAGTTCCCGTAATCTCTTCTACGGTAATATATTCATAATTCTGCGGTGTATCGGGACGCATTTTCAGCCACAACAACCGTTTCGCATTATCCAGCCGACAACGGCGAAGGATTATATTATGATTATGTATTGACTCACTGCCACAAGTCAGCGCACTATGGCAAAGACCATATACACAATCTTCAATAATAATATTGCGGTTAGCCCCATTATTTTCTTTATCTTGATCTGCCCAAGGACCTTTTCCACCCTTCAGTGCAACCGCATCATCATTGACAGACATATAGCAATTTTTCACCAAGACATTGGTACATACATCAATGTCGATAGCATCAGAACTGGGAGCTTTTACAGGGAAATGAGGTGCAAAAATATGGAGATTCAACAATTTTACATTTTCACAACGATACAAATGAGTAGTCCAAAATGGAGAATTCTCCAGACGAACACCAGACAACTGAACATCTTTCGAATCGGCAATATGAACTAAACGAGGACGCAGTTCTTCCAGATTCGTACACTTAGGATTCACCTGACGACGCAACCAGAAAGACTTCCAGTAACGCAGACCATTACCGTTTATACGTCCCTCTCCTGAAATCGTAAATCCGTCCACACCAATAGCATTGACCAGCGCTGCAAAATACTTCAGATTCTGTCCTTCCATACGTGTATCAATGACTGCAAAATCGCTGATATCATCACTACCTTTCAGTGTTCCTTCTTTCTCTATATAAAGATGGGTATTAGGTTTAAAAAATAATGATCCACTCAAAAAAGTTCCCTGAGGAATATAAATCACCCCTCCCCCTTCCTGAGAAGCTTTATCAATCACGGCCTGTATCTGCTGAGTCTGTATGATTGTGCTGTCATTCAATACTCCATAATCTGTAATACGATAGCTTTTTCCTAAATCTTCCAACTTAACGATTTCTGTCTGACGAAACCAGTCGGGTATAGGAGTTCCGTCCGGGAAAACTTCTTTTGCTGAAGCCTGCAAAACGAACAAAGCTAAAGCAATAGAAACAACACATCTTGTCCACACTTTATTCATAGTATATTTTTTATAAAACAAATTATCTTTACTTTTCACATTGGCAAAAATAGAGAAAAGCCTATAACCTCAAAATAGAAAATCATACATTATCCTGATAAATTCGTACATTTTTACCCTAAAACGAGCTAAATGAATAAAATCAAAGACTATTGTATGATTTTCCATTCTATATATAAAGACAGACAACTATTTTTGTCAATAAACTTATATTACAATAACTAACAAGCAAAGGCCATGAAAAAATTATTTATTGCAGCTTTAGTTTTCGCTTTGGGAGGGACAAATATTCTGCATGCACAAAATTTGCCCGACCAGAAAGAAACTCTGAACACTTTAATCAAAGTGAACAAACATTATATGAAGAATAATCCGGACTGCACACTACCCAGTTTTGTCAAAGGAAAGATGCGGGCCAGCAATATCTGGACACGCACTGTGTACTACGAGGGACTGCTGGCTCTTTACTCCATTTATCCGGATACTGAATATTACGCATATGCTTATCAATGGGGGGATTTTCATAAGTGGGGGATGTGGAGAGGAACAACAACCCGACATGCCGACAATTATGCCTGCGGACAAGTATATATCGACATGTACAACCTCTGCCCTAAACCGGAAATCCTGCTAAATGTAAAATCCAACCTCAACATGTTGGTCAACACTCCACAAATCAATGAGTGGTGGTGGATAGATGCCATACAAATGGGTATGCCTGGTTTCGCCAAAATGGGTAAACTGACCGGAGAGCAGAAGTATTTCGACAAGATGTGGCAGATGTACGAATACACACGCAACCAGCATGGAGAACATGGCATGTTCAATCAAAAGGACGGATTATGGTGGAGAGATCAGGACTTCGACCCTCCTTACAAAGAACCTAATGGAGAAGACTGTTATTGGAGCCGTGGAAACGGTTGGGTATACGCTGCCCTAGTCCGCGTACTCGATGAAATTCCTGCCAATGAAGTTCACCGCCAAGATTATATAAACGACTTTCTGACTATGAGCAAGGCTATCAAAGCTTGCCAGCGTGAAGACGGATTCTGGAATGTAAGCTTACACGATCCTAATCACTTCGGCGGAAAAGAGCTGACAGGAACTTCTTTATTTGTATATGGAATGGCATGGGGAATACGCAACGGATTGCTTGATCGCGACGAATATCTGCCAATAGTACTCAAAGCCTGGAATGCAATGGTGAAAGACGCTGTTCATCCTGATGGGTTCTTAGGTTATGTACAAGGAACAGGAAAGGAGCCTAAAGACGGACAGCCCGTAACTTACGACAGCAAGCCTGATTTTGATGATTTTGGAACAGGTTGTTTCCTTCTGGCTGGAAGCGAAATTTATAAATTGAAATAAGTTGATAATCGTCATTCTATAAAAGAGGCTCAAAATGAAGTAACCATTCTATTTTCCGCCACG
>ENA-OPDW01000092-OPDW01000092.1-human-gut-metagenome-genome-assembly--contig:-NODE-92-length-75701-cov-8.099952_pt1 | contig 75701 bp, 71 predicted proteins | sample MGYA00241264_ERZ501508 | MGnify/ENA primary metagenome ERZ501508 (study PRJEB25962, sample SAMEA2042575) | human gut metagenome | biome: human gut; feature: human-associated habitat; material: faeces...
TGATAAACTATGAATGTCTTTCATGACAAATTCCTCCTTTGATATTTTGCGATTGACAGACCGCAATTTTATTTTATCAAAGGAGGAATTTTTTATATATTTTCTTTATCGCTGTTCTTTAAAAGCAAATTCAACGCGTCTTGCCATGCGGCAGATAATATCAAGCGCAAAAACGCGCCTTATGCTATAATAAACTCAAACTAACCTTTAAATTAAGAGGATTTTAACATGCCGCAGCAAACCGGTTCCGCCCGCAGCTACGAACTGCTTTTAATAGCCGTTATCGCCGCAAGGGCAACAAGCTTTATTTTCAGTAAAATGATTTTGGAAAACCTTGCGCCTTTTAACCTTTTGGCAGTGCGTTTTATAATTGCTTTTGTGCTTCTGGCGCTTATTTTTAACAAGGCAGTGCGCAGCCTCGCCGTGCGCGATTTACTTGCGGGCACAGTTATTGGCACAGCCTTTTTTATTACCATGGCGTGCGAGATGATTGCCCTGACGCAGGCGGCATCGTCGCTCGTATCACTATTGGAAAACTGCGCCATTATTTTTGTGCCGCTGCTTGAAATTCTTTTATATAAAAAGCTGCCCGGAAAACTTACAGTAATCAGCACCGGCATGGCCATGCTTGGCGTTGTGCTTCTGGCGCTGGGCCAGGGAGAGTTAAGCGGCGGCTTTACCTGGGGGCTTACAGCAGGCCTTTGTTATGCGGCGGCAATAATTGTAACGGAGCGTCTTTCACACGGCAGCACCGCCACTCTTGGCATAGGCATAGTGCAGGTTGGCACTATGGGCGTGCTTTCGTTTTTGGCCATGCTGCTTACGGAAACGCCGCAGCTGCCGCAGTCCGGCTCGCAATGGCTGATGCTTGCCATGCTTATAATAGTATGCACCGGCTTTGGCTTTACCTTGCAGCCCATGGCGCAAAGCCATGTCAGCGCCGCCCGCGCGGGATTGTTCTGTGCTGTAAGCCCTGCCATAGCCGCACTTTTAGGCGTAACTGTATTAGGCGAACCCTTCGGCACGCTTGATGTTTTGGGGCTCGTTTTAATACTCGCCAGCATTGTTATGCCGTATGTGAGGAGATAATAAAATGCAAATCATAAAAGTAACCAGCAACAAAAAACAATATTTGCCGCTGCTTCTGCTGGCAGACGAAGAAGAAGCAATGATTGACCGCTATTTGGAGCGCGGCACCATGTATGTGCTTGAAGATGGTGGTGTTAAGGCTGAATGCCTTGTAACAGATGAAGGCGACGGCATTTTGGAAATAAAAAGCCTTGCCACGCTGCCGCAGTTTCAACACCGCGGCTACGCCAAAGCGCTTGTTAATTTTATAGAAGCAAAATACAAGGGGCGCTTTAAAATTTTGCAGACCGGCACCGGCGACAGCCCTGCCACCGTGCCTTTTTATCAAAAGCTCGGCTTTGTACGCTCGCATATTATTAAAAACTTTTTTACCGATAATTACAGCCGCCCCATCTATGACGGCGGCATACTGCTGACAAATATGGTTTATCTGCGCAAGCGATTATAAAGGAGGATTTTATGCAGCTATACGAACTTGTCAATAAATATCATGTAGGCACAACTTTAAGCTGCGCCGAGGCTATGTTTAAAGCCTGCAATGAATATTACGGCTTAAACCTGCCGGAAAATACGCGGAAAATGTTCTCCATTATGGGCATCGGCATGCAAACACAGCTTTCGTGCTGCGGCGCCTTTACCGTTGCCGTTGGCATTATCGGCCTCGTTACCGCACAGGACGGGCAGGAGGACAGCGAGAATTTTCATGGTTACAGCATGGTAACGGAACTGACGGACTTTGTTATTGAAAAATTCGGCACGCTGCAATGCGCCACCCTTCACGATATGCAAATTGCAGGCTATGAAAACCCCTGCCACCTTATTGTGGAAGAAATTGCCAAAAAGCTGGAAGAACTGCTTGCCAAGGACGAGCTGCACAAACATTTTAACAATAACCTGCAATAAACAGGGCATACAAAAAGCACTACCCAACACGGATAGTGCTTTTATATTGCCATCTTAAGGCTTTTAATCAGCCTTTTTTAAAGATTCCGAGCGGTTTGCCCAGCGGCCAGAAAACGCGCCCGAAGAAATTATTTAAAAATACCGCGCCTGCGCCGTACATCGAAAGCAGCGAAATCGCCAGTTCCGAATAAGCGGCAACATCATGCGCCCAGTGCCCGCCGATACCAAGCGTATCAAGTCCCAGGCACAAAAGCAGTACATCAATCAGGAGCATATCCACAAATAAAAATGTGTTGGCTTCCGCTGCGGCAATAGTGCCGATGCACGCAAACATAAAGTACGCCAGAAAGGCAAAGCCCAGCGCCTTGGGGTCTACCCCCGCTGCCAGCCCCGCACCGAAGGTGCCGGCCTTAATCATCCAGCTCATCGCTACGCCCGACCAGAAAAAGCCGAATGCGCCGAAGATTGATGCTCCAAAAATATTCTTGTGGCAAAAATCGAAATAGGCGGCGAGCAGTTGAGCAAATGAACCGCAGACCAGTGCCCAGGGAATGACCCACGAAACATCGCTGACCACACCCAGCTTCTGCATGGATGCAACAAACGTCACCACGGAAAGTCCGAACAATCCGAGCGGCGTCGGGTCGGCGACGACAATCTGCACCTGCCTGGTTTCATTGTTGTCTGAACTCATCGTTTATTCCTCCTTATTAAATTTTGTATTGATATGCCTTGGCATAAATACCTTTAGTGTGCCTTACACGAGATACAGCCATGTCAGCAGCAAAAAGATGGGAATTAAAATGCCCACCGACCACAGCAGATAGCCGAAGAAGCTGGGCATTTTCAAGCCGCGGTTCTGCACAATGGCAACCACCATAAAGTTAGGCGCATTGCCGATATAGCTGTTGGCGCCCATAAATACCGAGCCCATGGAAATAGCCATCAGCGTCAGCGCGCCTTCCGTCATCAGCACGGAAGCATCGCCGCCTGCCATGTTAAAGAAGGCAAGGTAGGTCGGCGCGTTGTCCAAAAAGCCCGAAAGCGCGCCAGTCATCCAGAAGTACATGGCGTTGTTGGCCGTGCCATCGGCGTTGGTAACCATTGCCACCACCGGCGCAAACGCGCCTGCCATACCGGCTTTTAACATCTCAAGCACCGGCACAATGGTAACAAAAATACCGAAGAACAGCTTGCCGACTTCAAGCACGGGCTTCCAGGTAAACTGGTTTGCACTGCGCACATCAGCAGGCGTTAAAGCCAGCGAAAGCCCTGCCGCCGCGAGGAAAATCACATCGCGCAGCACGCCCTGGCCGGTTAAATGCACGCCCAGCACGGTAAATTCCATGCCGCTGTCCCACACACCGGCCATTAAAACGGCACCAATAATTACGCCCAAAAGTGCAAAGTTAATTTTGCCTTCCACGCCAAACGGCTCTTTGGTGCAGGTGCTTTCCGCCAGTAAAAACTCATCCTTCTCTTTATTGAACAAAACGCTGTCCATCACAAAATACAGCGCCAGCAAAAGGCCCACAGCCGTCAGCATCGGCAAAATTAAATGCTCGGCCGTCCAAAAAAAGTCTACCCCGCGCAAAAAGCCCAAAAACAGCGGCGGGTCGCCCAAAGGCGTAAGTGAGCCTGCAATATTGGCAACAATAAAAATAAAAAATACAAAAGTGTGCATTACATAACGGCGGCGCTCGTTAGCCGCAATAAGCGGACGGATTAAGAGCATTGCTGCGCCCGTTGTGCCCATAATGTTGGCAAGCACTGCGCCAAGCGCCAAAAAGCAGGTGTTGGTAAGCGGCGTGCCGGTAAAGCTGCTGCGGATATGAATGCCGCCCGCCACCGTGTACAGCGAACCCACAAAAATAATAAAGGGAATGTAATCACCTATAAGCGCGTGCGCCACACTGCCTGCCGCAACACCGCCGCCGTAAATTACAAACAGCGGCACAGCGGTTGCCAGCGCCCAAAACACTGCTACCTTGCCGTAATTGCCGTGCCAGAAATGCGGCACCGCCAAAGGGCAGATAGCAATGCATAAAAGTATGCCCGCAAACGGCAGCACCCAGCCGATAGAAAGTTCCGCGCCGTTAAGCCCGGCTGCAAAAGCAGGCTGCGGCAAAAGAAGTGCCGATACAAACGCCGTTAAGGCTCCCCAGAAATTTTTAACCATAGCGTAATCCTCCTGTAAAATAAGACTGCGCCTGTAATTAATATAACTCAAACTGAAAATTAATATTAAATAAAGCTGCGCACCACTATTTTACTGGATAAATTCCTACTAAGTCAATAATATTTCGGCAAATTTTCAGAAAAATTTTTTAAAGTGCAACTTCCTTCCTATATATAATATACAGCAAAAATAAAAGCTGCCGTCTGCGCCGTATGGGCGAATAAAATTCAGGCAAATACTTGCAATCTGCAAATATTGACAGATGCCGCTTACGGTGCTATGCTGAAATTTATAAGCACCGCAATGCAAACGGCAGCAAAGCGCTGCCAGACAACAGGAGGCAAAGCAAATGGTTGAAAACTGCTCGCATAACTGCGAAAGCTGCACCGAAAATTGCAGCGAACGTACAAAAGAAAGTTTTTTGGAAAAACCTAACGAAATGAGCCACATAAAAAAAGTAATAGGCGTAGTCAGCGGCAAAGGCGGCGTCGGCAAATCGCTCGTAACCTCGCTTTTGGCAGTACTGTCCCGGCGCAAAGGCTATAAAACAGCAATTATGGATGCCGACATCACAGGCCCTTCCATCCCCAGAGCTTTTGGCCTGCACGGCCACGCCGAAGCAAGCGAATGGGGCTTGTTCCCGGTAAAAACCGCGTCAGGCACAAGCGTTATGTCGCTTAACCTGCTGATGAAAAACGAAACCGACCCGGTTGTATGGCGCGGCCCGCTTATTTCCGGCGCCGTTAAACAGTTTTGGACGGACGTAATCTGGGGCGATGTTGACTATATGTTTATTGATATGCCTCCCGGCACCGGCGACGTGGCGCTGACGGTATTCCAGTCCATTCCCGTGGACGGCATTGTTATAGTTGCCTCGCCGCAGGAACTTGTAGGCATGATTGTTGAAAAAGCCGTTAATATGGCTAAAATGATGGATGTGCCGGTACTGGCGCTGGTTGAAAACATGAGCTACATTACCTGCCCCGACTGCGGAAAGGAAATACATGTTTTCGGTGAAAGCCACATTGATGAAATTGCCCAAAAACACGGCGTTGAAACCGTTGCCCGCATGCCGATTGACCCGGCACTTGCAGCCGCCTGTGACGCTGGTACGATAGAAAGCTTTAACGGCACATGGCTTGACGGCGTACTTGAAAAACTGACAACAGAAAATAAATAACAAAAAGCAATTACTGCCCCATTTTTAGGACGGTAATTGCTTTTTAGCTGCGTTATGTTATAATAATTACTGCAAAAAGAGAGATTTCTGATGGTCGGTTCCTCCCAATGCAGGGAGGTGGCAGTACATGAGCACATACGAAGCTTTGTCTTTAATGATTGCTTTCGGTATTCTTGTAGCTACCATTATTTCTGGCAAGCGCTGAGTTTTTACAACTTTGGCGTAAAATGAAATAAGACCGCCAAAGTCTGGCAGCCTTTCTTTCAAACTCAAAATTTACAAGGAGAGGGCTGACGGGCAAACATCAGATTATCTCTCTTTTTGTATTATACAACAAACAAACGGCATTTGCAAACGGCTTTTAGCATTTTGCCAAACTTACATTACCAAAATATACACGCAGCCCAGTAGCAGCAGCCCGGTAATTACGCGCATGGCAATAATCATAGTGCGGCCTGTATTTTTATTTATCTTTGCAGCATAATAGGTAAACAAATGCCAGTTAAAAATCCACAAAGTAAATGCCGGCAAAATAACACCGCTGTTAAAAAATACGCCGTAAATAACCACAAGCATGCTTAAAATATTTAACAGATTGGAAAACAAAAATAAAGTATACGTTCCGCCGCCGTTAAACATTTCCCGGCGGCTGTTTTTTAACTGTTTTACCGAATTTAAAATCTGCGCAGCACCAATCAGCGCCACCAAACCCCATACTTGTTCCATAATAAACTCCAAAAATTAAATTTTTATAATTCTAACCTGCTGTACTTTGCCGCCAACAAAAATAGCTTAACTGCTTACTTCGCCGTCAGGCCGCCGTCTACGGTGACGATGCTGCCGGTCATAAAGCTGTTGGCCGGGCTTAAAAGCGAGCAGATTACATGTGCCACTTCTTCCGCACGCCCAACGCGCCCCATTGGGTAGGCTTCCGCAACATCCGCCAGTGTATAGCTGCCGCCTGCAGCTTCAAGTTGCTGCTGCAAAAGCGGCGTATCAATATCGCCAGGGCATACGCAGTTAACCCGCAGGCGCGGCGCTGTATCCAGCGCCAGGGCGCGGGTAAACGCCACCACCGCCCCTTTGCTGGCGCAGTAGGCAGCACAGCCGTAGTTGCCGCTCACCCCTGCGTCCGAAGCTACGTTTACCACCGCGCTCCCTGCTGCCATACATGGCAGCAGCGCCTGCGTTAAAAACACCGTGCCCTTTACGTTCACGCCAAAAATTTCATCAAACTCGTTTTCCGTCAGCATTTCCATGCTCTGCTCACGGTAAATGCCTGCACTGTTTACCAAAAAATCAACGCTGCCGGCATTTTTTATCTGCGCCGCCGCAGCTTTGCAGCTGGCAACATTTGCAACATCACATTGTATAAAATGCACTTTTTCTCCGTAGCTTTCTTTAAGCTCCGCCAAAAGCTGCGGCCGTTCCGTACGCGCCAAAAGCCATACTTCCGCGCCGTCCGCCAAAAGAGTAAGAGCCGCCGCAAGCCCTATGCCGCTGGTGCCGCCGCTTATTACGGCGCGCCTGCCGTTACATCCGTAATTCATTTTCCGCATCCTCTCCTGCCGGCGGCAATATCATAATTACCGCGGTTTCTTCATCAGGCACGCTTTCCATGCTCACTTTAATATTGTGGCGCAGGGCTATTTCCCGGGCAATAGCAAGCCCAAGCCCGCTGCCGTTTTTATTGGCTTCGCCGCGTGTTTTATAAAAACGTTCAAACACATACGGCAAATCTTCCTGTTTTACGCCGCTGCCGTGGTCCGTCACCGTCAGCCTGTCGCCTAAAAGGCGCAGCTCCACGGTGCCGCCTTCGTGGCTGAACTTAATGCTGTTGTCCAAAAATATCATCAGCATCTGGCGCAGGCGGCCGTAATCGCCTTCCATAAGGTAAACATTCCTGTCCAGTTTAACGTCAACGTGCACGCCTTTTTTCTGCCCCAGCTGCTTGCTGGCACGGGCGGCGTCCTGCACTACGTCGCACAAATTAATGTTTTCCTTTTCAATGGGGAAATCCGTATTCTGCAAGCGCGACAAATCCAGCAAATCATTAATCAGCCGCTGCAAAAACAGGCTTTCCTTCAGCATTTGCCTGTAATACTGCTCTACTTCTTCCTTATCGGTAACAACTTTGTCGTTAAGCGCTTCCAGGCTGCCGCGGATAACCGTTACCGGCGTGCGCAGCTCGTGCGAAATGTTGGCAATAAAGCTGCGGCGCAGTTTTTCCAGCTTGCGCCCTGCCTCATCAGCGTCCAGAAGGCGGATGCCAAGTTCGTCAAGCGTGGCGGCAAGCGCGCCTATTTCGTCATTCTGCTTGATGTTGCAGCGTTCAGTGTAATCATGCTCTGCCATTTTCTGCGCCACTTCCTTCATACGGTTTAAGGGGCGCGTAAACTTCCAGCTGAACAGCACGCTTAAAAACGATACCAGCAAAAGCGCAATGGCGCAGGATAAAAGCAGGATTCTTACGCCTTCCCACGTTGCGGACTGCAAGCCCTGCACGGGGTAATGCAGAAGCACTGCCGCCTGGATAGCGCCGTTTTCGTCGTATACAGGCGCAGCGGCGCAAAGCATGGTTTCCTCACGCACGGGGTTAAAATCTTCCGCTACCGATACCGTACCGGCAAACGCCTGCTCCACGCAGTTGCGGGTAACATCGGACAACTGCTCAAAAGTAACACTGCGGCGCGGAAACTCCTTCAGCGGCGGCACCTGAGCCTGCGTATCTGCGTGCATCATCCGCCGGTGCATGCCCATATGGTGGTTCATGCGCTGCGGCAGCTTCAGTTCGCGGTCACTGTTAACAACCCACACATCTTCCATGGTGATGTTGTTAATGTAACTTATAAAGCGCGTATTAGCTATGCCGCCGCGTTTTTCCAGCCAGCCTGCATTTTCGCTCAGCACTTCGGCAATGCGCACGGCGCGCTGTTTAAGCTCCGTGCTTTTTATATCCACCGTATGCTCGCGGAAAAAATGTGCAAAGCTGCCGCCTACCACCAGAGCGAACACCAAAAGCACTGCGGCAAAATACAATGTAAGTTTTAAAGCTATTTTGTTATGCATTTGCTTTCTCCTCAAAGCGGTAACCTACACCCCAAATGGTTTTTATTTCCCAGCCGGGATGCTCAAACTTATCCAGCTTGGCACGCATGCGCTTAATGTGCGAATCTACCGTACGGCTGTCGCCGTAATAATCGTAGCCCCACAGGCTGTCTAAAAGGTTATCGCGCGAAAAGACCTTGCTGCTGTTTTTGGCAAGAGTCCATAAAAGCTCAACCTCTTTTTTCGTCAGCGGCACCTCGCTGCCATTTACGGTTACGGCGTATTTGTCCAAATCAATCATTAAATTGCTGTACCTGTAAATATTATGCGCAGTTTTTTCCTCGCGCGGCTGCATGCGGCGCAAAATTGCACGCACACGTGCCATCACCTCGCCCGCGCTGAAAGGCTTTATAATATAATCGTCGGCGCCAATATCAAGCCCCATGATTTTTTCAAAATCTTCGCCGCGGGCAGTAACCATAATTACCGGCACCAGCGATTTTCCGCGCAGGCGGCGGCACACTTCAAAGCCGTCCACTTTCGGCATCATAACATCCAAAAGCACCATGGCAATATCCGGCTCATGCTCGTCAAACAGACGCAAAGCCTCCTCGCCGTCAAGCGCAACAACCGGCTCAAAGCCTTCTTTGCGCGCATAGTTGGATAGAATGGAAGTAATTTGTTTATTATCATCAGCAATCAGCATTTTTGCCACTGCCATCACCTCTCTGCACAAAACTTACCTATATTATACATATTTTTGCGCAGAAATTTAACCCTTACATCAGCCCAAAGGCGGCAGTTTTTTTAACTTTTTGCTTTAATTGCTGATATAATATTAACAGTAAAATGTGGCTAAAAAACCTCAAAATAAAATATTTTTGCCATAATTTTGCCACAAGCACACTGTACAATAAAGACAAGCTAAAGAGCATAACAAATAAGCATAAATTAAAGGAGTGACCTGATATGTTGAAAAGCAAATTATTCAAATCCTTAGTAGTTGCAGGTTTAATCACCGCCATCAGCGTACCGGTTTTTGCGGCAGGCCAAACCGAACAGGTTCAGCCTACCATGCGCGATAAAGTTGAAAAAATTCTGAGCGAAGGCGATACCGATGCACGCCGCCCGATGCCTCTGCGCCGCGGCACTCCGCTTACCCCCGAACAGCGCGCCGAGCGTGATGCTGCAAGGCTGGCATGGATGGAAATGACCCCGCAGCAGAAATTTGAACAGCGCCAGAAATGGCATGATGAATTTTTAAGCAAACTGCCGGCAGAAAAACGCGAGGCTATCGAAAAACGCGAAGCCGAAGCCAGAGCAAAATGGGCCAGCATGAGCGAAGAACAAAAACAGGACGCACTTAAAGATATGTTCCGCGGCCCGCGCGGCAACTTCCGCGGACTGCACTGCGGCTGGGGCCCGGGTTATGGCCGCCACCATGGCGAAGGACGCTATGACCGCGACCGCCCCTATGACCGCTACCACCACGACGGCCACTGCGACTGGGGCGATGAATGCCCGTTCTACAACGAGGATAAATAACCCCGCAAATAACCAGACAGCACAATAAAATAACCTAACAGCAGATTTGAAACATCCATAAACCTTTCCCCTTCTAACCAAAAACCGGCATCATAACGATGCCGGTTTTGTTGTTTTACTATTTATTTATACTTTTCTCAATACCCAAAAACTTCTTTTGCCGCTTTCATGTTGGCAACAGGGTCAACGGCGAAGGGGCAGCGTTTGGCGCAGGCGCCGCAGGCAATGCAGTCGCCGGCGTGGGCTTTAAGCGCCGCATAGTGCTCGCGTACTGTTTCCGGCACTTCGCCCTGCGCTTTGGCAAGGTTCAAAAACTTGGTTACGTTTGCCACGTCAATGCCTTTGGGGCACGGCGCACAATGTCCGCAGTACATGCAGTGCCCTTCCCAGCTGATTTTGGGGAAGCTTGCAAAAACTTCTGCATAGTCTTTTTCGGCTTCGCTTGCTTTTTCGTAATCAAGCGAGGCTTTTAATTCTTTCATGGTACGCGCACCGCTCATAACGGCCGCTACAGCCGGGCGTGTCAGCGCATAATGCAGGCACTGCACCGCCGTCAGCGCCTTGCCTGCCGGGCTGTACTCGCTCAAAAGGTCACCGCCGCCAAAGGCTTTCATAACGGTAATGCCCACGCCCAAACGCTGGCAGGTTTCGTAAAGTTCCGCACGTTTGGGGTCAAGGTTCAGCAAAGGCTTTTTGTAGCTTTCTTCCGCCCACAGTTTTTCCACGTCATCCGTGCCGGGCAGCAAATCGTAGCAGGGGTTTACGCTAAACATCAGCACCTCCACCTTGCCGCTTTTTACGGCTTCCAGCGCTGCCAGCGGGTTATGGCTGCTTACGCCGATGTGCTTAATTTTGCCTTCGGCTTTCAGTTCCAGCGCATAGTCCAGAACGCCGCCGCTTTCAATCGTACGCCAAAGTTCCGGCGAATCTACGTAATGAATCATGCCGATGTCGATGTAATCCGTGTTCAAATTTTTCAGCATAGTTTCAAACGCAGCTTTTACACTGGCAATATCGCGCACAGCCTTATACTGCCCGTCCTTCCATTCCGTGCATAAATGCGCCTGATAAATAAAATCTTTGCGGCGGCTGCCAAGTGCAGCTGCAATATTTTTGTGCATCTCCGGGTTGGGGCTGTATAAATCCATGCAGTTTACGCCCGCTGCCAGAGCAAGTTTAAACATTTCCTGCGTAAAAGCGGCGTCTTTGCCGTTAAAGCCTTCGCAGCCAAGGCCTATTTCACTTACTTTCAATCCTGTTTTGCCAAGTTCACGGTATTTCATGCCGGTTCCTCCTTTAAAGCATTTCTCCATATAATTATTGTAGTTAAAAATTTTTAAACGCGCAAGTTGAAGCATACTCCCGCCTGCACTTCATGCCAAAAACGCATGTTGGCGCATAACAATTAAGCATTAGACGCCATGCCCTGCGCTTTTTATAATTAAACTATACAAATAAAACGGAGGGATACCTATGAAAAAATTACTTTTGCTGTTAAGCGCTGCGCTGACGGCACTTGCCGTTTCCGCCTGCGGCGCTTCCGCACCTGCAGCACAGCCTGCACCGCAAAACACTGCCGCAGCAGATGGCCACAAAGCAGTGCTTGTTATTGACGGCAGCCGCCTGCCCGTTACGCTGCGCAATGAACCGAGCGCCAACGATTTATACAGCCGCCTGCCGGTAACGCTTTCGTTTAAGGATTTTTCCGGTATGGAAAAGATTGCCTACTTCGACAAGCGCCTTGACGAAACCGGGCAAAAGGTTGGCTGCTATCCCCTTGCGGGCGATTTGTGCGTTTATCAGCCGTGGGGCAATTTAAGCATTTTTTATGTTGATTTTAAAGACGACCGCAACTTAATTCCCATCGGCAGGCTGGAAAGCGGGCTTGATATTGTTAAAGCCCACGACAGTTTTACCGCAACACTTGAAAAAGCAGAATAAGTAAAGGAGAATCACCATGAAAAAATTATTATTTTGCGCAGCTATGCTGCTGCTTTCAGGCTTGCAGGCACTGCCGGTAAACGCCGCAGCCGCCGCCCAGCCCCTTGTGCGCTGGAGCGTATACAGCGCTGCCGCCGGTAACGAAAACGCCCTGCGCGCAGCTGTTGCCGCACTTAACACGGCACTGCAAAACAGCGAAGGCGTGCTGGCTGTTTACGGCGGTGAGGATGAAAACGGCGTAATGCGCTACTTGGAAATTTATACGGACGAAAACGCTTTTAATGCCGCACAAAACAGCGCCAGCGTAAAAACAGCCGCCGCACAGGCACTTAAACTGGCGCAGGTACATAAAACCCTTGCCGCCGACGCCTTTAACCTGCAAAGCAAAACCGCAGGCACTGCCGATAAGGCACGCATGGCACTGCTTGTTATCGACCCGGCGCAGCTTGATACTTACAAAAAAGTGCTTGCCAAAGAAATGCAAAGCGCCGTTGCAAACGAAGAAGGCGTACTGGCACTACTTGCAACAACAGAAACCGCGCGCCCCAACGTATTCCACCTGCTGGAGCTGTATGCCGACGACAACGCTTACCGCGCCCACATTGACGGGCCGTATTTTCAGGAATATAATAAAGCCGTACAAACAATGGTTACGGATAAAGTACTTATCGTCAACAAACCGCAGGCAGTAACGCTCAGCGGCAAAAATTTAAAATAAGCTGGTGACCCTATGAAAAAATTTATTGCCCTTTGCCTTTTGGCATTTAACATAGCCGCATCCGCACTGGCGGCGGAAATACCCTATATCGGCCGCGTGCAGCCGGAATACCGTGCGGCGGCAGAAGGTTATCTTATTGAAGCCACATCGCCGCAGGACGTAGAGCGGCGCGTAAAAAACTATGTTCCTGCCCAAAGCAGCATTACCTTTGAAACCGTTAACGCCAAAAGCCTTTACGGCGCAGCGGATGTGCCGCTTTATATTTACCGCCCTGCCCAAAACAGCAAAGCCAAACTGCCGGTAGTGTACTACGCCCACGGCGGCGGTTATTTGTTCAGAATTTCGCTTGACGACCGCGAACGCTACCAGAACATTGCCAACGCCTTAAACGCTGCCGTTATTACGCCGCGCTACCGCCTTTCGGTAGAAGCGCCCTTTCCCGCGGCACTTGAGGACGCCTACAGCGGCTTAATGTACGTTAAAGAAAACGCAGACACACTCGGCCTTGATGCCGGAAGAATTATTTTAATGGGTGACAGCGCCGGGGGCAACCTTGCCGCAAGCCTTGCACTGTACAACCGCGACAACGCCAACATCCCCATTAAAGGGCAGGTTTTAATTTACCCGATGCTTGATTACCGCACCGCAACGGAAAACTCGCCCTACCATGCGCAGCAGACCGGTTATATTTGCTGGCCGCGCAGCAGCAACAAGTATGCGTGGGAGGTTCTGCGCGGAGGGCAAAAGCTCAGCGGCAAAATGTTGGGTTATTATTCACCCACCTTTGCGGAAGATTTTGCCAACCTGCCGCCTGCGTTTATTTATGTCGGCGGGCTTGACTTATTTGTTAATGAAGACATTGACTACGCCGCAAAACTTACGGAAGCAAATGTCGATACCGAACTGCACGTAATACCCGGCTTATACCACGCTTTTGAAATTGCCGCACCCGAAGCCGGGCAGAGCAAAATTTTCTGGCAGCGTGTTTACGCTTTCAGTGCAGAAAAACTGACGGAATGATTTAAACGTAAATTTAAAAATGACCATACCAAAAGCATCGTTCCCTTTGCAGAGCGGTGCTTTTAAATTTTACATACTTCTTTTGCCGCAGCGGCATAAACCAATTGTAAATTGCCAGGCGCAGTGCTACACTTAAAGCAAAGTTCAGCAACAGCAAAAAAAGCAGAAATGTACGCAGAACAGAAACGAGGGCGGAAAAAGATGGGACGTTTTTTCAGCGATAAAGTAGAAACAGCGATACGCTATATTTATTACGGCCTTGGCGCACAGCGCGGGCAGGAGGGATTCCGCCTATTGCAGGAGGCATGCCGCGAGGGCGACGCCGACGCTTACTGCCTGCTGGCGCGCTGTCTGTACGGGCAGGAATACACCTGGCTGGGGCATGATTTTCCGGTAGACGAAGACGCCGCGGACGAGTTGATATACCAATCGGTAATGATGGGCAGTGCGCTGGGTACGCTTATCGCCATGCGCTGCGGCGTGATGAATAAAGAGCTGCAAGAAGCCATGCCGCTGGCAAGCTTAAAAACCGCCTACGATATTATTTTAGAAAAGGCGGAAGCAGGCGATGCCTTTTGCCAGATGGTTATCGGCAACGTTTATTACTGGTACGATTTTTTGCAGATAGAAAACATTAACCCCGAGGATTTTGACAGCGACGATGCTTTTGAAAGCTTCATTCACAAAAATATGCTGAAATGCGAATACTGGTACAAAAGTGCGCTTGACGGCGGCGTGGCAACCGCTGGTGCGAACCTTATGCTGATGTACATCGACGGTATTGAAGGCGTACTGCCGCCGCAGCCGGAAAAAGCCAAAGAGCTGGACCGCATTTACGCCTCCAAGGGCTACCCCAACTACCAGTATTTTTACGCTTGCGATTTGTTCGATGAAGATAAACACGAGGAAGCCTTTCCCCTGTTCTGCAAGGCAGCGGAGGCCGGTGAACCGCGCGCTTACTTTTTTGTGGGCAATTATTACGAAAACGGCGTTGCCGCACCGCACGACGATGCGAAAGCCGCAGAGTATTACCAAAAAGCTATCGACTCCAACATTCCCGTTAAGGCGGGCTGCTACAACCGCCTGGGCGCGATGTATTTTGACGGTCGCGGCGTGGAACAGGATTACGACAAAGCCTTCCGCCTGCTGAAATGGGCGGACGACAGCGGCAAAACCGGCAACTGGGGCGCGTATTACCTGGGTTACTGCTATACCTACGGAGAGGGCACGGAACGGGACTATGTGCTGGCGCGCAAGTATTTAGAAGCGGTGGATTGGGACTGCCAGGATGCGTTTTTTCTGCTGGGCTGGCTGTACTGCAACGGAGAGGGCGGTCCGGAGGATATCGCCAAAGGCGTTAGCTACCTGCAAAAAGCCAAGGACCTTCCGGAAGCGCAGGAGGAATTAAGCCATTACAAAAAGAACTTTTTTGGCAAATGGGTGCGCCGCGATAAAACCGAAACCGTGCTGCGCGGCTTGCTGCGCTTGCAATCCATGTTCGGCAGCGATAAAAAAGAAGCGCCGCAGCTGCCCCAGCCAAGCACCACGTTCGACTGGATACTGACTATCCGCAGCCGTTTAAACAGCGAGGACACCCCCAAGCCTGCTTACGGGCAGGTTGAAAAAGCGCTGCGCAGCCTTACAACCGAACCGGAACAGCTCATTATCCTGTGGCAGCAAAACCCCAACAACGCCGATGCGTACTGGTTTATGCGCTGCTCCGTTTACGCAAGGAGCAAAGACAACGACATTTATCTTATTGAAGTAGCTTTTCCGCACAACGGCGGAACAGAATTTTGGCAAAAAACCGTTAAGTATTTAACCGATGCGCTGCCGTATTTTGATGCCGCTTACCATCATAAAATAATTGATTTTACCGGCTTTGAAAAGCAGGAAGAATAAAATGCGCCGTTATTTTAAATAAATCTTATAAACAAAAATCTCCGCTTAACGCTTTGTTAAACGGAGATTTTTTTATTAAAAACCGCACTTACGGCAGTTTTTTACAGCTTCGGAGCATTAATCCCTGCTGCTGTTTTTCTTTTGTATTTCGTAACGCAGGTAATTAAGGCGGTCAAGCTGCTTTTCGCGGAAATGTATTTCGTCAAGCATGGCGTTATGCTTTTTAATAAGTATGCGCATGCGCTCGGTGCCGGTTTCCTGCCCTTTTTCTAAAAGCTTCATGTAATTTTCAATTTCATCACTGGCAAAGCCAATATCATGCAGAGTCATAATAAGGCTCAGTCGTTCCAAATCGCTGTCGTCGTACTGCCACGAGCCCATTACTTTTTTAACCGCGCCGCACAGCCCCCAGCTTTCATACTCGCGCAGAATTTCCAGCGGTATGTTGTAGCGTTCGCTCGCTTCGTAAATAGTCATGTAATCACCTGTTAAAAGCCGAAGGTTTCGGCCACTTTTTTAAGCTGCTCCGGCACGTTAAGCCCCTGCGGGCATTTTGCAAGGCACTGGCCGCAGCCGTTGCAGGCGCTTGCCGGTGCGCCGCGCTGAATGGGCGACATGGAAACGGTGTAGTCAAAAAGTGCTTTGTCCATATTTTTGTGCAGCAAGTAATTATTGTAAACATAGGCAAAAATGTAGCCGATTGCCACGTTATTAGGGCAGGGTATGCACTTGTAGCAGCCGGTGCAGTCAACATGGCCCGGTGCTTCGCGGTAAGCGCGGATGGCATTGCCCAGTGCTTCGCGTTCTGCGGGCGTAAGCATGTTGGGTTTGGCTTTAGCGGCGTATTTAAGGTTTTCCTCCACATCCTTCATGCTGCCCATGCCGCTGACGGCAACGCTTACTTCCGGAATATCCCACAGGTAATCAAGCGCCCATTCGTTATCCGGCTTATGCACGCCGGTAGATGCCAGTGCCTTGCGCATTACGTCCGGCAGGTTTGCCAAAAAGCCGGTGCGCGCAGGCTTCATAACAGCAAGCCCCATGCCGTTCGCCGCTGCGTATTTAGGCCCCAGCACGCCTGCTTCGTATTCGTAATCAAGGTAGTTATGCTGAATGAGGCAAAAATCCCAGTTGGGGTTGGCTTCCACCACTTCTTTAAACAGTTCCAGCCTGTCGTGGAACGAAAAACCGCTGAAACGGATTTTACCCTGCGCCTTTAACTTCTCAATCTTTTCAATAAGGCGGAAGGGAATAACCTTTTCTTTCCAGCCGCGGTGCATAATCATATGGATATGGTAAAAATCAATTACATCGGTATTCATCGCCTTGCGCGATTCGTCAAACATCCGCTCAAAATCTTCGGGGCGTTCCATAATCCACCACGGCGCTTTATTGGTAACATACACGCGGTCGCGCAATCCTCCTGCCAGCGCTTTGCCAACTGCAATCTGGCTCTGCCCGCCAAGGTATACATAACCGGTGTCGATGTAGTTTACGCCGCCTTCAATGGCGCGGCGCACCATGCGCACGGTCTGGTCCATATCAACAGTTTTGCCGTCCGCCAGCATCGGCAGGCGCAGCATGCCAAAGCCCAGTGCCGATACATCAACGCCGGTTCTGCCCATAGGGCGGTACTGCATGTTGGGATTGTAGTTTAAAATGTTTTTGGGGTTGCCCGGTTCATTGGCCTCTGCCTTTTTGGGCGCAAGCAGTTTATCCGGCTGCATCATAGCCCCTGCTGCCACTGCCATAGCGGCATTTTTTAAAAATTCCCTGCGAGTCATGCCCATAAGTCATCTCTCCACTCCAAGTAAGTACGCCGGGTTTTTGCGTACCAAAATATCAATCGTGCGCTGCGGCACGCCTGCGCTTTGCAGCTCTTTAATGCAGGTGCGCATGCCGTCAATTGGGTCGGGCATGCCCGGCTGCCCAAGGTCGGTTGTAATAAAGCTGCGTTCCGGCACAATGTTAACATAATTTAAAAATTCTTCGCCTGTCTGGCGCGGATATTCCGGCATGGCACTGCCTTCGCCCCACAGCCTGCCAAGGTAGCAGTATTCAATGTAAGCGCCGTAATCAGCGCAGCGTTTAATCTGGTCTGCCGTCATCTGCCAGATAGTTGTGTTGGGGTGAGTGATAACCAGTTTTTTAAAGCCCATTTCATGCGCTTTCTGCGCCATTAAAATGCTTTCTTCCGGAGCGGAATGACCCGTTGCGAAGATAATATCGTTTTCGGCACAGATTTCCATTACCTGCACAACCTCCGACAACAGTTTGCCGTTGCGCCCTGTTACTGGTATGCCCCTGCCCGGCTGGCCGAACTTTGCAAACTGGTAAACGGCTGCCTGCGTCGGCATCCAGATGCAGCGGCACAGTTTGCCCGTTGTAGCCGCCGCCATTTTGGCTGCATATACATTTATTTTGTCGCCGTAAGTAAAGTTCATGCAAAAGCTGCCAAAAACTTCAAAACCGGGCAGCGCCTGGCGGATTAAATAAGCCCTGTCGTGGCAGCTCCATTCGTTGGTTTTGTACATCACCGCACGGTAACCGGCCGCCTGCGCATTGCGCGCAAAAGTGTATTCGTCCGTGCAGCGCTCTTTAACGTCCGGCGCCAGATGCATATGAATATCGCATACACCGTCAAGCAGCGGGTCATATTCCGGTACTTTGGCATCTGCCCCGGCAGCCTGCACCCTGCCAAGGCCATGCAGCCCGCCCAGCATTACCGCGCCGCCTGCCATGGCCGCTCCCTTTAAAAAATCTCTGCGAGTCATTTCCTGCATATCATTCCCCTCCTTAAGCTTTTTATGCAATAAAAAATGCAGGTGCAAATTTCTTACACCTACATTGTAATATGGCCGCTTTAAATAAGCTAATACCTATATTTAATTACCGGAAATGCCCAAAACGTATGAATGCGCCGAGCTGATAAACTCCTCCACTGCCGGTGCCTGCCGCTGGCTCTTTTTCCACGCCAGCACGCAGCCTGTTGCAAGCGGAGGCGCAAGCGGCACAAAACGCAAATCGTCGTAAAAATCGGTGCCCATGTTAAGGCACAGCGCCGCACCAAAGCCGCTGTGCACCATTACGGCCGCATTCATCAGCATTGTGTAATTAACGGCAAAATCCATTCTGTCATTTAAACTGCCAAACCAGCTGGCAAGTTCGTTTTTAACCAGGTCGCGCTTGGGCATTAACAGCGGAATGCCCAGTAAATCCTGCGGCATCACTGCCTGTTTTTCTGCCAGCGGCGAATCTTTTCTTATTAAAACGCCCCATTCTTCCTTATGCGGCAGACGCACAAAGCCGTATTTGGAAATATCCACGGGCTCTGTCAAAAAAGCTATATCCAAAAGCCCGTTTTCAATGCGTTCTTTAATATCGTCGGCAATGCCGGAATAAAGCGTATAATGCACCAGCGGATATTTCTGGCGGAAATAATTCATCAAACCCGCCAATACGGAAATACTGCTTGCTTCGGCGCAGCCTATTGCGATTTCGCCCATTAAATTTTCGCTGCTGCGCGATACTTCGCGGGTTGTACGCTCGGCAAGCTCGGTAATTTCCTGCGCGCGGCGCTTTAAAAGCAGGCCTTCGTCGGTAAGCGTTATGCGGTGCTTGCTGCGGCAAAACAGTTTTACGCCCAGCTCGTCCTCCAGCTGCATTAACTGGCGGCTCAGCGTAGGCTGCGTTACATGCAGCAGATTAGCCGCTCTGGTAATGTTTTCTTCGCGGGCCACCGTTAAAAAATATTTTAAAATACGCAGTTCCACTTGCATTCCCCCTCACATACGCATTTATAATTTTATTGTACTTAAAATAAACGCGTTAAGCAAGGTGAAGCATAGTTAAAGGGTAAAAAAATCCCCGCAGTTATATTCTGCGGAGATTTATAAGTTTTGCTTTTAGTTAAATTTCCGTGCCCAGTTTTTCAGCTTCGGCAAGCTGCGCCGGTTTATTTAAAATATCGCCCGCCGCAAAATTGCCGCCTGCGTAAACAATGCCGCGGTTTTTCCAGCCAAGATGCCCTGCCAGGCCTTCGTAAAAAGCTTTTACAGGAGCAAAATTGTCCTCCGTATCACCCTCTGCCGCCATTAAAAGCGCGCACTCCTTAATGGGGTTTGCATAGCCGGGCATACATTCTGCCACCGCAAACAGGCGGTCAAACGCACATTTAAGCTGGCCGCTTACGCCCCAGTAGTACATCGGCGATGCCAGCACAACCACATCCGCCTCGCGGTAAGCCGGGTAAATTAAAGCCATATCGTCATTCTGCACGCAGGGGCTTGCTTCATCTTTGCCGCCCATGCAGCAGCCAAGGCAGCCATGAATATTCATTTTCTGCAAATCAAAAACCTGTACGGTATGTCCCGCACTTTCAGCACCTTTAACAAAAGCCTTTACCAGTTCTTTTGTGTTGCCGTTTGCGCGCGGGCTGCCGTTTAAAACAACTATTTTTTTAGCCATTTGCTCCACCTCCGTCTTTCTGCTATAATTATAGCAATATATAAACCAAAGATGAAGTACGCACATTTTTGTCAGATACTAACCAAAAGGAGAGTATAATGATTAAGAATTATATCGAAAAGGCAAATTTTGAAGATACCGGCTTCAGCTACACGCTGTCGCTGATTAACGGCAAATACAAAATGGTTATTCTGTACTGCCTGATGGAGTTTGGCGTAGTGCGTTACAGTGAACTTAAACGCTACATCCGCAGCATCTCGCACAAAACACTCAGCCTGTCGCTGAAAGAGCTGGAAAAAGACAGGCTCATCATCCGCACCGAATATCCGCAGATTCCGCCCAAAGTGGAATACAGCCTGTCGGAGCGCGGCAAATCGCTTATGACGATACTCGACCAGCTTTGCACATGGGGCGAGGAAAATAAGCCTGCTAAAAAATAAAGCCGCCCGGTGCTTGCGGGCAGCCCTGTTTACTCAATTTTTAATTCTGCAAAGATAACCGGCGCACCGGCACCAGTTTATCCTGCTATATATCAAACCCAAAACTTACATCAGCTTCAGCGTCTGCCAATGCAGGCGCTTTTTATATTTTTACGTATTCCTGCCAAAACGGGTATGTACTGAGCGCAATTACCGCCAGCAGCACAACGTAATCGGCAAAGCCGAGCTTTTGCTGCGGCATGTTTTTATAGGTATTGGCACCAAAGCCCTTCAGCTCCATGCTCAGCGCCAGCGTTTCGCTTTTGGCTACGGCGCGCATTACCAGCGGGCGTATAACAACAACGTAGGACATCAGCCTTTTAATCGCGTTGCCGCGGTTGGAATAGCCACGGCAGCTTTGCGCGTCCAAAGTAATGGTGCTGTCTGCCAGAAAGTTAGGCACAAAGCGCAGCGCCGTTGTCAGCATAAAAGCATATTCGCACGGCAGGTGGAATTTTGTTACCAGTGCCTGGGCAATATCCTGTATGCGCGTTGCTGCCAGCATGCACAAAAAGGCCATGGTCATAACCAGCATGCGCAGGCCGCCGACCAGTGCAATTTCAAGCGGCGAACCGAACAGAAGCTGCAAAAGCACCATCAGCCCGGTAAATACCGCCAGGCCGCCTATTGCTGCCATCGTCATGCGGTCGTGCTTAATGGAAAGAAGCAGCGCCAGTTCCAGCACTAAAATGGTGGCAACAGCCATTACCGGCAAAATAAATACCCATGCCGTTACGGCTACCGTTACTATAATCTGCGTAAATGCCGATATTTTCATGCCTGCCGCTCTCCTTTCATGCTAATGCTGCTGCAAAAATCCTCCGGACTGGTTGCCGTAATGCCCAGCGCGTTGCCAACTGCCGTCGCCGTAGGGCAGCGCAGCCCCCAGCGCTCTACGTTAATGCTGCCGTCAAACAGCTTTGCGGGCGTACCGTCAAACACCAAATGCCCGTTATGCAGCACAATGGTGCGCTGCGCATAGCGGCGCACGGTGTCCATATCGTGCGAAATAAGCACTACCGTAATGCCGTTTTCTTCATTAAGCGCCTTTAAATAACTCATCATGCGCTCTTTTTCCACAGCGTCCTGCCCATTGGTTATCTCGTCCAGAATAAGCGTGCGCGGGTTTAAGGCCAGTGCCGCCGCCACACCCAAACGGCGCTTCTGCCCAAAGCTTAAAAGACGCGGGTAAGCGTCTGCCAAATCCGTAAGGCCCGTTGCGGCAAGAGCGGTTTCCACCTGGCGTTTAACCTTGTCTTCGCTCAATTTTTTGGCACGCGGGCCGTATGCAACTTCGTCAAAAACCGTGTCCTCCAAAATCTGCAAATCCGGGTTCTGGAACACATAACCTATTTTATCTGCCAAATCGGCGGGTTCCATGGCGGCAATGTCTGTGCCGTCCACCAGCACCTGCCCGCTGCGCGGATGAATAAGCGCCATGAACAGGCGGCTCAGCGTTGTTTTGCCGCTGCCGTTGTGCCCCAAAAGCGCCACAAATTCGCCGCTTTCAATTTTAATGTCGATATCGTTCAGCACAGGCTGCCCGCGCAGATACGCAAAATTAACCTCTTTTGCCTCCAGCATTACGCCTCACCCCCTGTAAAACCTTTTGCCTTTAATTCCGCAACGGCTTCTTCTTCCGTGCGCCAATTACCCAGGCTTACGCCGAATTTTTCTTCAAGCCCCAGCTTAATGCGCCACAGCGCCGGCACAAAATGCCGCAGGGTTTCATCCTTAAACATAACGCGGGCGGCGTTTTCAAACTTATCGGCCGCCACAAGGCGTCCTTTTTTAAGTACAACTAAATCCGTCATATATGGCAGCAGATAGTCAATGCGGTGTTCTACCACCACAATGGTTGTGCCATATTCCTTATGTATTTTGTAAAGCAGCTTGTACAGCGAATTGGCGCCGTCCGGGTCCATAGCCGATACAGGCTCGTCCAAAACGATAATTTCCGGATGCACCGCCAAAACCGAAGCCAAAAGCAGCCTCTGGCGCTGCCCGCCGCTGAGTTCGTCCAGCTGATAGCTTTCGCGCCCCGGCAGGCCTACATCCTCCAGCGCCCTGCGCGTGCGTTCTTCAACTTCTTCCGGCTTAAAGCCGTGGTTTAACAGGCTAAAAGCAACCTCCTCGCCCGCAGTAAGAGAAACAAGCTGGCTTTCGTAATCCTCCAGCATCAGCCCCAGGCGCATGGCAATATCCGATACCTTTTTGCCTTTGGTGCTTTCGCCCAGCACCATTACTTCGCCGCTGTATGCGCCGCCCATATAAAACGGCACAATGCCCGCCATGGCCTTGCACAGCGTTGTTTTGCCGCTGCCGCTCGGCCCTGCGATAACGGTAAAAGAGCCTTTTTCTATTTTAAAATCAATATCGTGCAGCACAAGGTTATTCTTTTTGTAAGCAAAATAAAAATGCTTTAATTCCGCAACCGTTTCCATCAATTATCTTCCTCCTGCACAAAAAACAGCCTGCGCACCGGCCCGTACAGCAAAAAGGTAATGCTGCCGTTAAGCACGCCTATTACCGCCACCACCGGCAGCATGGCATACAGCCATACGCTGAAGGGCAGCCCCAAAACTATTTTTAAAATAAAGGTAAATACGCCGCCGCTTACCATTGTTGCCACAAGGCCGGCAATAAACGGGCGCAGGCGCCATTTTTCAAGTTTAACGGCAAGCATGGCCTTAACCAGGAGGCAGCACACCACCGCGCCGCAAACCTCGCTGGCAAGGTTGCCCAGCGGAAAGGCCGATTTGGAAGAAGGCACAAGCGTCATGCCGGAAATAAAACCAATGCCCAGCGCCTGCGGCAGCGAAGGGTTGGTAAGGTTAATTACAATGGAATACATGGCAATGGTCCAGTTCGGCGTAACGCCGCCAACATTGGGGCTTACGGTATGCAGAATAATGCCTATTGCCAGAAGCATGGCCGTTATCGCCACCCAGCGGTATCCGTCCTGCGTTGGTTTAACCTCCGTTAATGTTACTATCTTTTTTTCTTTTTCTGCTGCTTCCACGCCGCTCACTCCTTAACAGGTAAATAAAAAAGCCTTCCATCCCTGTAGGGACGAAAGGCTGTAAACTTTCGCGGTGCCACCCTGCTTGACTTAAATAAGTCCGCTTAAAAGATACGGGCCGATGCCGATATCCGCTTTTATGATAACGGGCAAAGCATTCCCGGCGCTGCTACCCCTTGCGGCTCGCAGTGCGCCTCCAAGGCCCATTCCCTTTAATGCCCGCCGCCGGACTTTCACCGCCACCGGCTCGCTTTAGGCTGCCTTTTAAAGGTACTTTTCCTTATCATCAGCTGCAAATTTGTAATTACTAAAAGTTTAACATTGTAAAGGGCGGTTGTCAATACAATCCCAAAGGCTTTTCGCCAAGGTTAATCATAATATTTTTGGTCTGGCTGTAATGCTCCAGCATTACTTTATGCGTTTCGCGGCCAATGCCCGATTCTTTATAACCGCCGAACGGTGCGCCTGCCGGAATAGCGTTGTAGGTGTTAACCCACATTCTGCCCGTCTGCACGGCTTTTGCCACACGGATGGCACGGTTAATATCCTGCGTCCATACGGCACCGCCAAGGCCGTAATTGCTGTCGTTTGCCATTTTAACAACTTCGGCTTCGTCCTTAAACTTAATAACCACAGCAACAGGCCCGAAGATTTCTTCGCGTGCCACGCGCATATCGTTGGTAACATTGGTAATCAGCGTCGGCGCAAAGAAGTTGCCCTTATCAAGCCCGTTTTCCGTAAGCTTATGCCCGCCGCAGGCAATAGCTGCGCCTTCTGCTTTGGCAATGTCAATGTAGCTTGCAATTTTGGCAACCTGTTTCGCGTCAATCTGCGAGCCCATCTGCGTTGCCGGGTCGAGCGGGTTGCCGACTTTTACGGCGTTAAAGCGTTTAACCGCTTCTTCAACAAATTTATCATAAATTTTTTCGTGAACAAACACGCGCGAGCCTGCGCAGCAAACCTGACCCTGGTTGAACAAAATGCCCAAAAGCAGGCCTTCCATAGCCAAATCCCAGTTGCAGTCATCAAAATAAATATTGGCCGATTTACCGCCAAGCTCCAAAGTAGCCGGAATCAATTTATCGGCGGCAGCCTGTGCCACGCCGCGGCCAACTTCGGTAGAACCGGTAAAGGCAAGTTTGGCAAAACCGGGGTGTTCCAAAACATACTGGCCGGACTTACTGCCCTTGCCGGTAATTACGTTAAGCACACCTGCCGGCAGCACGCCTTCAATTAAACGCACAAACTCCAAAACGCTCAGGCTGGTAGTGCTGGAAGGTTTAAGCACAATGCAGTCGCCCGCGGCCAGTGCCGGAGCCAGCTTCCACGCAGCCATGAGGAACGGGAAGTTCCACGGGATAATCTGCCCCACTACGCCGATAGGCTCGTGCAGGACGAGGCTTAAAGTGTTGTTGTCGAGCATGGTGGCAGTGCCTTCTTCCGTGCGGATGGCGGCAGCAAAATAGCGGAAATGGTCTGCGCTCATCGGAATATCAATCATGCTGGTTTCGCGGATAGGTTTGCCGTTGTCCAGCGATTCAACTTCTGCAAGATGCTGTGCGTTGGCGTCGATAATATCGGCAATTTTGTTTAAAATAACCGCTCTTTCAACAGGAGTGGTGTTCTTCCAGCTTTCCCACGCAGCGTGAGCAGCTTTTACCGCAGCGTCAACATCTTCGCGCGTTGCTTCGGCGCAAACTGCCAGTTCTTCGCCGGTAGCAGGGCTGTAAGTTTTAAAGGTAGCGCCGTCGGAGGCGGGCTGCCACTTGCCGTTAATGTAAAGTCCGTATTCTTTCTGTAAATTTTTCATTTTTCAATACCTAACCTTCTATCTTATTTTAAGAGATCACTGTTTTTGCGATAAATCTTATGTAATCAATTATAATTATTATTTGTTTTTAAGTCAATATGAAATAACGTTACAATAAATACAGTTTAACAGTTATTTTGTAAAATATTTAAGAAAGGTTAGGGAATATAAAGCCGTATAATTTTTAATGTTCTAAATCAATTTAATTGCGGCATAAAAATTGCAAAACTGCATAAAAAAAGAGCAGCCTTAAAGCTGCCCATACTGTAAATATTATTTTAATTTAACGGCAGTGCCGCTGACGCTTACCATCAGCATGCCGTTTTCTTTGCCTAATACTTCGTAGTCAACATCGACACCGACAACGGCATTAGCTCCTAATCTTTCGGCACGCTTGCACATTTCATCAATAGCTTTTTCACGCGCTTCCTGCAATTCATTTTCGTAAGTGCTGCTGCGCCCGCCAAAAATATCCGTAATGCCGGAAAACAAATCCTTAACAAAATTTACGCCGGATACCACTTCACCAAAAACAATGCCTTTATATTCGGCAATCTGCCTGCCTTCAACAGTTTGTGTAGTTGTAACAATCATGGGTGTGACCTCCTTTGAAAAGTTAATTAAACAAATTCATTATACAAATTTATTTCTATCTTTATCTTATTATTCCTTGTCTTTGCGCCTCTATTAAATATGCATAACCTGCACTACTTCTCTCTTGTTTAACTTTACTTTTATAACTTATGTATTCTTTATATAATTCTATAGCACCTATACCTAATGTTAACGCAGCCACATATCTATTGTCTGTTATAAATTTCCCTATATAATCACTATCTCCTAATACTCCAACAAACGAAGTAATGCTACCTAAAACCCATATTATATTATTTAACGCAAATAAATTTTTGTTTTTAGATAATTCTATCTCCCATTGTACTTTGAAGTTCTCTATTAATAATTTGTATTCTAACCCATTTTTACACTCCAACAATTTCTTTTCTAAATCTAGTAATTTACTTCTAAAAACTAAATAATCTTCTCCATATTGCTCTTTAAATGATAATAAATCTTCAATACTTGTATTTGGTGCCGGTAAAGGAAAGCATTCTTTTATAGAAATTTTTAAACAACCATTTCTATCTGCTTTCCATGTATTAGGATAAAATTGTTTTCTATATTTTTCCTGATCGAAACCAATTACAATATTTTCATCAGAAATTTTTATTAAATATTCTGCCAAAGTATACATATATATTTCAGCGAATTTATTAGATATCTTAACCCATTCAGAGCCATTATATTCTTCAATAAAATCGTTTTCTAATAAATAATTATATAAATTACTCGTCAATTTATTATTATGCAACAATTCTAATAGATTCGGTGCATATATTTTATTTTTATGCATCTTTACTGAAAATAATTTTTCGGCATTAAAATTTTTATTAATTTTAATACCATATTTGCTACTTTTCAATTTGTAATTTTTTAGTCTTTTTATAACACTTTTTTCAAAATCTGCTCTATATTTTGATTCAAACAAATTTATTGGATAAATTGGCGTATATATTCCACGTATTCTTAAATAATTCAATTCTGGTGACAACTCATTATAGCTTTCATATGGAACTATAGATGCAACTTTATCCCAATATAATATTGCATTTCTTAACCAGTTTCCATCTTGTATATCTATTGTAGGATAATATAATATTGTTTGTGGCATATATCAATACTCCAAGTAAATACTCCAAACTTATAATATTGTTTAATTAGATTGCTTTAATTGGTTAAAATAAAATCTAATTTTTCTGTAATAAATTCAAAATTCTCTTTTATCTCACATTCCCAAAACACAATAACTTTCCAACCGTCTTTTTCCAATTGTTCAATATTTCTTTTATCGCGCTCCTGATTGCGTTGAATTTTTGTATTCCAATAATCTGTATTTGATTTACTAACATGGGCATATCTGCTATTACAGTTATGCCCATGCCAATAGCACCCATGAATAAAGATAGCTATCTTTTTCTTAGTAAAAACAATATCTGGTTTTCCCGGCAGCTCTTTATAATTAACTCTATATCTATAACCAAGAGAAAATAAATACTTGCGAACGTTTAATTCAATACTTGTATCTTTGCTCCTGATATGTGACATATTTTTACTGCGCTGCTCTTTTGTTATTCTATCCGTCATTATACCGCCAAATCCAACGGCAAATCTGATATGTCTTTTAACCGTTTACCTTGTACCAATGTTTCTAATGTTTCAATAGCGTCTTCGGAACCTTCTTCTGCAACTGCACGAATTAATTCATATAACGCAAAATGATAAACACAATCAATATCACCTGTTCCCAACGCTAAAGAAGCCAGACGGTTTGGCATTGGTTCGGCTGTTACTACTACAATATGCGGTAAATGTCCTTTTCTGTTTCTTATTAAATTTAATGCCTCTGTACGGCTATTTTGCGCTCTGTCACTCCGCATTGTAAATTTTGCAGATACACTGGCATGAAGCAATGGTTTTCCACCATTACTTTTTCTTATATCTGCCATTTTAGAAACTCTGTCATTAACTATAATTTCATCAGAATTTATTTCATCATCTTCATACAAATCACGGTAAATAACAACATCAGGAGCAACCAGATAGTCATTGCCTAAAGAAGCTGCCAATTGTGCATTTTGTGCGGTTAACGCGCTTAAATATGCTAAATGTTCATATTGAGCAAAATCGCTGATTTTTAATCTGTTATTATTACCCAACTGCAAAATAGTCCATTTCCCCGGGCGCAAGTTTTGCATTTTAGGAAAAGTGTCACGCAAAAAATTCATACAAATAGATTCAAATTGTTTACCAAGTGTCTGTCCAGAAACCTTAGTTCCTGTATTAACTAAATGTTTATGCTCATTCTGCAAAATATCTATTATCTTTTTAGAAATAGCAATAGACGCCCGGCTGCTGCTGTCAGCATTTGAAGCTACTCCTTTTGCATCTAAAGTTAAAGTATTAGTATTAAATAAGTTTGTATGAAAATCATATCTTGCCTTTGCTATTAACGAATTCATAATTAAGACACTCCTTAATTTTTTCTCCTACCGCTTTAGCTACTGGCGGAGGAAAAGCATTTCCTATCATACGGCAGGCATTAGTTTTCTTACTTCCAAATGTCCAAGTATCAGGAAATCCTTGCAGTCTGGCTATCATTCTGCTTGTCAAACGCGGTATTCCATCAAAGTCTTTTGCTGGAGCTTCATTTGCAATTCCTTTTCCATCAACGCCTAATTCTGCCCAGGCCTTCCGTGCTCTTGTCGGTCCAAGATCCGGTCCTCCATGTTTTTTGGACCCTCCAACTAAAGTAGGAGCTATTTTATTCGCAGCTGCCGCCCATTCTTTTGCCTTATGCCAACCATTGGCAGCCATTAAATCATATATCATTTCTCCTACTGTAACAGTTTTTTCTTTATTTTCTTCAGGATACGAAAATGCTCCATACTGGTCTTTTCTAATACCTATAATAACAACACGCGGGCGTAATTGTGGTACTCCATAATCAGATGCATTAAGTAATTTTATATGAGTAACATAACCTAAATTTCTTAATTGCAAAAAAAGATTTTCCCTATACTCATCAAACCTTGGATCTAAAAATCCACGTACATTTTCAAGCATAACTGCTCTTGGTTTTATTTCTCCTACGATCCTGACAGCTTCCGGGAATAAATCTCTTTCATCATCTTTTCCAAGCTGTTTTCCTGCAATAGAAAACGGAGGACACGGCACCCCACCGGCAAGCAAATCTACTCCGGCATACTCAGTTCCATCAAAATTGCAAACATCCTGACAAATAACATTCCACTCCGGGCGGTTTTGTTTTAATATTTCACAGTATTCTTTTTCATATTCTATAAGTGCAACATGTACAAATCCTGCCATAGCCAAACCTAAAGCCTGACCGCCAGCACCAGCACAAATTTCAACACAGGTTAAAGGCTGTTTCATAAAAATATTTTAATCTCCAATTAATTTATCCTAATAAAAATTATACAATAATTAACATGCTTTTACAAATTACTATTAAAGCTTCCATATCTTCATATAACCTAAACTTGTAGACTGCTTTATTAATTTTACAACTTCAATTATTTTATGATAACTTTTATTAAAAACTTTCAAAAGGTATTTTGTAATATAAATCACAAAAGAACTTAACTATTTAAAACACCAGCTAATTTCTGATAATTATTTAATTCACACTTTCTTTTGCTCAAACTCAAGGTAGAGTTATTAGTCATGTGTATTTTATATAGTATTTACGCTACAATTCAGTACATTTTTCAATATATTCGCCGGTGTGTTTCTGTGCCTCGCAAATAGTGTACTTAAAATGTACTCGATGGTCGATTTTAGAATAAAGGATTACTTTTTTCCTCTCCTCTCATCTCTGTATACAATTTACTTATAGAACCATAGACCTTTACACCTTTTCCAATAATTCCATTAACAATTCAATTTCCGCATAATTTTTACTGTAAATTTCATCAGATAACAATTTTCTTTGCTTAGTCAAAACAATTGTTTGCGCAGGGATTGGTAGCTCTTTCTCAAATTTCTCGTAATCAATTGTTGCAAGAATGATTTGCGGCAACATATCCAGTTCAGTAATAAGTTTCAATATCTCCTTACTACTTGTATCACTGGCTTCGTTACCTCTAGGAGAGTCCACAACAAACGGAAACCGAGTTGCATCACTCTTAAAGTAATCCATAGTTTGGAATAGTGCTACAAATTGTGCCAGAATTATCTTGTTCTCCAGTGTTCCCTGTGCTCTTATTGGCTTCAACAAATAAATGTTGTTATCGTAACTTGCATCCCATGCACCAAGCTGCATAATATTTAATCTAACAAACTCAATATATTTTTCTTCGATTTCCTTTTTATTGGGCAACTTTCTTAATTTCTTGGCGATTTCTTTTAATGTAACAACTATCTTATCATCCTCGCTACAAACATTTCCCAACTGTTCTTGGAATCGGCGTAATGAGTCTTTCAAACCTCTCTGACGAACATAAACATCAAATTGCTCTTGCTCAACCTTAAATGATTTTTCTTCGTTTTGAAGTAATTTTACTTGAGTTATATACTGATTCTTGGCCACACTCAATTTTTCAGAGATGGCGGTAATTAGCAATTCAATTTGCTGACACATATAATCTTCGTTAATGGTACCATAGTTTTCTTTAATCAAGCTAAAGATTTCTTCGTTTGGAATATATCCGCAGTTAGGGCAAACAAAATCAGTTAAAAGATGCTTGTATGATTCATTTTTAACAGCAACGTGGTTCCGAATAACATTTAACTGATACCGATGTTGGTATAGTGTTGTTTCTAACGATTGAATCAAATTTCTTGTTTTACCAATTTCACCAACCATCTTTACTATACGATCTTTTGGAATTTGCAAATTTCTTTCTAAATCCTCATAAGTTTCTACTGGTGGAAGATTTTGAATTTCCCCATTTAAGGCTGTTAGAATTGTTATCAATCGAGCATTTTCATTTTGAAGTTCCTCTTGCCGATCTTTTAGTCGATCTCGTTCAGCAAGTAATTCAACCGTATTCTTTGTATAAATATTAAGGTGATAGTAAAGCGATTTAATACGCTCATTTTTTTGATATTGCTCAATGGATTCAAAACTTTCATAAAGCCCAGACCACCCGAGGTCTTGGTCAATATAGTAAGGCATATAAATAAACGCAGGAGGTGCTATTTCTACTCTTAAAGTGCGTTTATCCGGTAAATAGACAGCAAATCCAAAAATTTTTCCATTAATGGTGCTAATTTGCTGGTAATATGATCTGTCAGTTTAATAAGATTTTTATTGCGAAAAACAGCAAATCGTTTCATTAATCTAGCAATTTGATACTCATCATCTCCTACTGTAAACGAAATCACACAAAGTTTGGAATTTTTATTCCATGTTTTATCAAACTGAACCTCTGCACCCATTGCATAGTATAGCGATTTTAGCAATAATGACTTCCCTACATGATTATCCTTACTTGTAATCACATTTAGACCTTTAACAAAATTTTCAACATGAGCTGTCTTCTTGTCTAAATCTGCAATAAGAATTCTTGAAAAGCAAACTTCTTTCATCATTCCCGCCTCCATTCATTAATTATCATACTGGCAACCAACACCAATATATAAGTTTTGTTATAGATCAGATACTTTGTTGGCATAAGTGCATAAATACGGTTGCAGTACTCGGAGACGGATTCATCATTGTTTTGGGGATTATTAGAAAACAATTTCCGAACTTGTCTAAACATAATATCAAATGCCATATTCTTCTTTTGAATATCGCTAAAAATCACTGTGTATTGATAAGAGGCATAATTTTTTTCATTATCATTTTCAAAATTTAACAACCGTTCAATTTCATCAAACGGCGGAAGAGATATTGCTATAGAATCATCAATAATTCGAGACAAGTCTCGTTTGGATACGCCTTTATGTTTTTTTACCTCTACAAATGATGCGTCAGTATCCAGCAGTTCATAGCTTTGCCGTTTGGCAATCAGATCCATCATAGAAGCAAAAATTGTTTTTATTGAATCAAGTGTAATTCTTGGGTGTTGTCTGTATAAAAAGTTACCCATCTCCTGCTCCACAATTTCTCTGTGTTTGGGAATGGATAATGTTGTCCTCATGTGTACAAATTTTGATAAATCTACATCCGCTGGTGCAATCCCCTGACTTTTAGCAATATCATTTTTGATTTTATCTATGATCAGAGGATTAAAACTGGAAAAAGGCGTGTACTCGGCTGTATAGTTCGTTTCTTCCTTATGCGTCTTATTTTCATCGTCTATGAAATTTACTGTTATTTTCAACGGACAATTTGTAATTAGTCCAAGTTCATTCACAATCCAATCAGGTCTTTCAAGCTGCTTGTATAGTTTTTCCAGCCATTTCTCAGATAGTGCTGTATTAATGCTAATTGATTCTTCATTTGTTTTCATTTGATAATAACTCACGGTCCTTGGTGATTTATCATCATCAAAAATAGTAATATCGTCATAGTGATCCAATACAAGCAAATAATTTAGATTTGAAAAAAGCTCAATAGCCATATGTAATGCCTGACTGGCCTGCATATCCAATCTATTATATGCCAGACTTCCTGCCTTAGTATCAATAGATGCTACTTTTGATTTTTTCGCCAATTTCAACACCTCCTATCATTTAGCCGTTACACTATATCTGCTTCACCATTTCAACGAACTGATTCATACTAAGTACACCAAGTAGAATAGTTTCACCATCACGTTGTACCGGCACTTGTTTTCAGCTGTGTTACGCCATGAACTGCCCATTTCAATCTTTTCACGGCTATCATCATTTGTAAAGTGACTGCCCTTTTTCCACAAAAATGATCTTTCCGCTGTGGTCATAATGATAATGTTTTACAAAACGTTACCAATAGTGCTATATTACATTACTGTTTGTGTTATTTTACAACGCAAGCCGTATAAACACTGACTTTTTACCCTATCTATTTATCATTTATCAATGGCTTCACCATTTTATTTAGTATTTAATTTGCATTTCATTTTTGATTTTGCACGCTAAAGGATTAACTTGTTTTAACAAAACAGCAATTTTATGGCAAAAATTTTGACTTATAAAGAAAAGAACGGCTTATACAGCCGTTCCCCACAGTTTCAACAATCATTCAAACTCGGCAAGATATTTCAAACGTTAAACATATATGCTTAGCGTTCGAAATATCTTTGCTCCTTTTCTATGCTTTTCCCAACTACACGAGGTTTATAGATTTTTTAGTATCAAAATAGTATCAGGCGAAAAATAATTATTTATGTCCATTCAACATTAGAATCATAAACTACCATTTTTGATTCATCTGCTAAAATCAACGCTTTTAATTGGCTTAAAGGTTCTTTCATTTCATTTTCGAAAATTTCTGCATGATATATATTACTTGTTGTTTCTGGAATTACAGCCATATTATTATCCAAACAAACATTTGCTTGTACTTTAACCAACCCTTTAAACCTTTTATCAAATCTACTCTTGAAGGTTTCAACAATCTCACTTTCTACCCGATTTCCGTCACGATCCACAGAAACCCCGTCTTCCTGCTTGAATAATGCTGATGTTGGACATCCCCTCTCGTCTATAGTATCTGGTTGTGAACGTTTTATTACCCTATATAATATTTCACTTCGTTGTACTACCGCTTCCATAAAAGCTATCCACTATCTCCTTGATATTTTCTTCTTCCGAATCAGTAATTTCCATTGTTTTTGCATCTGAATAAACTCTTTTAGGCACACATAGACACATTGTTTTATTTTCAAATATTTCAAACTCTAGGTAACTTCTATCTTTTAATTCATACTGAAATTGTATACTTTGTCTCCCAGTCGGATATATCTGAGGTTGATGTGTTAAAGCACTCACAATTCCTTGACATCTATCAATCAACATAGTCGAAAAAGGCTTTGCCCCATATCCATTCCAATCATAAGGCAGCCTTCCTATCTCATTCAAACGACGAACACTTTTAACTACATTTTTGTCCATAACAAGCATTCCATTTCTACCGTTATAAATTAAAGTTATAACAGGTTGAATATTCATGCTTATATTATGCCCCATTCCTTCCAAAATATTCCTTTTTCTCGTTAGTATACTTGAATATGTATTTTTTATATTTGAACTAAAACTTTTTGAAAAGAAAGAAGCATCGTTAGACAATCTCAAACAATTTGTTCCTACCATTATTACTCATTCTTTCCTTTTGCGTATATTTTAAACTCACCCATATCATTTCCATCTACTAATACTTGTGTAGAATATAAGCCTGATTTCTTAAAGTCAATATTTTGCAGACCAGCCGCAACATTAATCCCCATGTGTTCTTCTGGTAAGTTGCTATTTACATTTTTTTTATAATCTACTTTAACATTATCAATCAATGCTATCGTTTCTTTTTCAGGATTTATAAACTTTATTGTAATCCAATGTTCTCCTTCTATTAAATTTAAAAGCGTAAAACTAATAGAAAAAGAAAATAAACCTGGAATGTACTCTGGGGCAATAGCAGTCATTAACCCTATAATATCTGTCCTTCCTTCTGTCGTCGTATTAACGTTTAAACAATACAAAAAATTTTTTAATTTAACCATGTTTTCCTCCTATCAAACAGCGCATTCTATCAGTAGCAAATTTCCCAGTCAGCAATGTGCCATACCTATTTGCCCAACTTCTATACCTTGCTTAAGCGTCAAAAACCCTGCCCTATTTAAACATACTTATAAGCCATCCTTAACTTCATAGATATTATAACCGAAAAAAAACAACTGTGCAACCAACTTTCTGCTGCACTATTACGCAATAGACGGTAATTGTAAAGAGTTTTGATAAAAGTATCGCACAAGTCTATTTCATATCAAAGAAAGCTTAGAAAATAACGTTTTCAACATGTCTAAAGCGTAACACTCATCCAGTAATTCCAAACCATATAAATAGCGCCACACCTAACAGCCCTAATACAATGCCCACCTGAATATATGGTTTTTCCTCATATTTATCGTATTTATAAAATAACCGGGCAGCTCCACCAATAAACAGAAGTGCGAGACTTCCCTTCCATGCCGGATTTCCTTTAATGAGACACATAATTGTCAAAACTTGTGTAACAGCTATCATAAAATCCAATGCTTCACTTTTTGAATGAGTATCTATCTGCTCATCACATTCATCCTTTATTGGTCTTTGTCTCGGCGGCTGTTTCATATCACAATTTCCTCCTAATTTTTAGATTCGTAATACATATAAGTGAAAATTTCTGCGAACATTGAAATAGCAAAGGCAAATGCCAATCCTACTCCCATCGCAATAAACCCTTCGCAACCAGACACCTTCCCCATTACCAGTAAAGCAAGCATAAGCATAAACGATATAATCTGCGTAAGCCGAAAAGATTTACTTTTTGATTTTAGCGCAATCAGGCGGTTTCTTTCGTCCAGTTCTTCCAGCTTATCCTCTTTAGCCATCCGCTGTGATATACTTCGCATAATTGAGCCAAATCCGAAGGCAAATAACGCTACTATCAAGATGATGGAATTTATATCCAAGTCCTGTCTCGTAATACTTGTTATCAAAAGCAACAAGCCCAAAGCTATCTCGAAAACACCCGAAGCAAATACCTTTTTGTTATAAATTTTCATATTGCTTATCATCCAATTCTTTGTTTTCTTTTAAGCAACATAAGTCCTCAACCGTCACACCAAATACCTGCGCCATTCTATAAGCAAGCATAAGAGACGGGCTATATTGTTCCTTTTCTATTGAGATAATTGTTCTTGACGAAACATGAACCAAATCAGCCAACTGCTGCTGTGTCATTTTCGCCGCTGTTCTTAATTCCTTTACTCTAGTTTTCATACGCTCCCTCCCATAAATATGAAGCTCGCTTCTCACGAAGGTAACTTCATGTTATCATATAAATATATCTCTGTCAACTAAAATATGAAGTTGATTTCACATCATTTTGTATAGCAAAACCCTACCAAACAGTCAAGGGTAAAATGAACGGCTATGTACCGCCCTTGACTGCCTGGCAGGGCTTCGCTTTTTATCAATCAAGAGGGCTGTAAGCAGCCCTCCCCCTATCAGCGGGCTTCCCGATTGTGTTTTCTCATTAGAGCCTGTTTCTGCTCTTTCTCTATCTGTTCCTGCTGCCTTACACGACTAATGGCTGTCTCCACTTGGTGAGAACCAAATGCAGCCTTCACTCGCTCCATATCCGTCGTTATTTCCCGTAACTCCCGATTCTCATCCAACACTTCTTGAAGTCGTTCATTTAATCTCTTCTTTCCGGCTTTCTCCCTATCGTATGCTTCTTCTAATCGTTCGTATTTGCGGGAAATATCCAAAAAGGCCGAATAGACAGACATTAATACCTTTACCATTTTTTCGACCAGCGGCTTCGCTTTCTTCTCTCGATACGACTTTGCAGATTCCATAACCGCCACTTCTGGAAGTGTTTCTTCTGGATTTGCTGAAAACTCAGCCGCCAGATGTTCCATATTTTTTACCATAGGAGCAAGTTCGTTCATACGCTTCTGATATTTATCAACCTGCTTTTTTGCCTTATCCGCTTCTTGCTGGGACTGCTTCAAATCATCTTGTAGAGAATGGATTTCATCCTTAATCTGCTGTAACTGTTCATGGAGATTTTCATTGATTTCCTCAAAAGCAGCGTTCTACTCCTGCAAATCTGCTTTTCTTGCTTCCAGATCTGCCACTTCCCTTGCCCGCTCCTTCTTTTCAAAGTCCAGAACGGATAAATGTTTTTCATGAGTTCCTTTCTGCTCCCACTCGATACCATGCCGCTCCATAACTGCGGCAAGCTACCTTTTTTCAGACGCAACCCATTGGTTCCATTCCGTATCACTTCTTGTACCTCCCTTAAAACCAAGTGCCGCCAGCGCCTGTTTCAATGAAACCCGTGTCTCCAATCCCCTCTTGCTTCCCGTTGTAAATGGCACAAAATCAATGTGGAGATGGGGCGTTGCTTCATCCATGTGCAGATAAGCGGAAAACACACGCAGCGTTGGATTTCTCTGCCGGAAATTTCTCATATATTCGTCCAGTACCTTTGCCGCCAGACGTCCGTTTTCTGTTGTCGCATTCATATCGTCCTTATTTCCCACTTGTAAAATGATTTCATGGAAGGTTTTCTCCTGCTTACTGGCATCAATTTTCTCATAGTAATTGTCTATCCGGCGGTCTTTTCTGGTCTGCTTCGCATTGTATCGGGCAAGGGCTTCATCGAATAGTTCATGATAGACATCTTTAATATTTTCGTTGCAGTATTCCACATTCAAATGGTTTCGCTCCGGGTCTGTGTTCTTTGCATGAAATTTTCTGCTGTTGTGATTTACAGTTCCCTTTCCTACCATCGCACTGATTGTTCTTTTCAATAAGCTGTCCTTTCTCCGATTTTTTGGGTAATCAGCGCCGGATACGGCGCACAGGCTTTGTTACTTTCGCCGAAAGTAACGCAAAAGCACTTTTGACAAGCGTTCCGTCCATCAAAAGCTGCCTTTGCGCTCTGCCGAGGGCTTTTCCGTCCTACGGACGAGCGGCAGTCTTCGCCGCTTTGCTTCCGCCGCCATTGCTTTTCGGACAGCGGAAATCACATTTACCACAGTGCTTTCCTCCCATCCGGCCGCCATACCAGCGTTCGCCTTTCTGCCGCAGTCAGCTCAACTTCTCCGAAAATTTCATTAAGTTCAGCAATCCTACGGGCTTCATTATCATAAAAAATTTCATTCACATTCCGGCTTTCTCCATCTGGCTGAATAATCATCAAACCTCTCCTTTCTCCTTGCCCATTATCCACAGGAGCGTGACACGCTCCTGTCTATTACCAACAACGGAGAATTACCAGCGAAAGCTGTCCGGCACTCCCCGTCTGTCAAGATATTCCTGCCGGGCTTTTTCCCGTTCCGCCTGTGTAGGCGCTGTCTTATATTTTTTATAAAGTTCATGGCGCACCAGAGAATCCAATTTCTGTTCCAAGCCTCGATGAATTTCTTCTGCACAGCAATCATCTTCCAGCAGATGATACCGCAATAACGCCACAAACAACTCATAGGGAATCTGTACGGTTTTCATCCTATCTTTTCCTTTCCGTGACGGTTGTGACGATTGTGACGGTATTTTTACTACCGAGACTATACCCGAAAATACCGTCACGACCGACACTTATCGTCACGTCTCTGTTTGAATAAGCTTCAAATAAACATTCCTACCGCAATGAGTACGTTTGCTTTCATAGCGAATGCCATAATCGTTATAGAGACGTTCTGCGCTTACGTTCAGCCGTCTGGTTAAAACATTTGCAGCCACACCGATTTCCGGAAGCAGTTCCGAAGGGCTGCCGTTCCATTCCGGCTTTTCCGTAGTCAACAGACCAGCCACCGCTTCTAACAGCGGGTCAACGGGCCGTTTCCAAAGTTCTGTTTCTGCCTTCTGAAATTTCCAGATACAGCGTTCCCGGTCAAACTCTATAGTCAGCTCCTGATCCGGCTGGTCACGTCCTGCAATATCCATAACTGCCGTATTATCTGTACGTTTTTTCTTCTGCATGATAAATGCACCGTCAGCAGCGCCCAGCAAACCATTTGTCCCGGAAATCATGTCAAACCTGTCCTCCGATTCCAGCTTGCGTGTGTGATGAACCACCAACAGGCAGACACCATATTTATCACTAAACTCCTTTAGCTTTGTCACAATCTCATAATCACTGGAATAACTGTATCGGTCTCCGCCAACTTCTCGCACCTTTTGCAATGTGTCAATGATAATCAGCCTCGCGTCCATATGTTCTTTGACAAAATCCTCTAATTCCTGTCCCAGACCACCATTCAGAGTTTTTGATTGCGTTGCAAAAAACAGATTATCCGCACTCTCTACGCCAAACATGGTAGACAGCCGCCGTTGGAGCCTTGCATAATCATCTTCCAATGCCAGATACAGCACTGTTCCCTTGTGAACCGGATATTCCCACAAAGGAAGCCCCATAGCCACATGATAAGCAAGCTGTGCCATGAAGAATGATTTTCCGACCTTTGGCGCACCTACAAAGAGATAAGTGCCGCTGTATAAAAATCCATCTACAACCGGCGTTCTCGGCATAAAAACCGTATCATACAATTCTGTCATAGATATGGTATTCAGCCCGCCGCTCTGCCCGGTTTTTTCCGGGCTTTGCGTGGCTTGCAGATTGATTTGTTCCTGCAAATTTGCTATAATTTCAGTGTGATTTTTTACATTCGGCTGCGCCCCATCTGCGCCAACAGATGATACGGGAGCAGTCGTTTTCTTTTCTTCTCTTATCAAATATCCTCCTTCATTCCATTCAGTGTGATTGCCACCAGTTGCAGTGTTTCCAGCAATTCATCATCCACCGTCTCCCCAGCGGCAATACGCTGTAATTCTTCATAAATGCTTTCCATCTGGTTTCGCAGCGCTTTATACACTCTCGGATTTCCTACTACTGTAATTTCTTTTTCCAGCAGTCTGCTGATAATATAATCCTGCTTTGTCAGACCGGACAGTCGAACCTTTGTTTCCAGCAATTCATCTTCTTCCGGCGATACTCGAAACGCTACAATCTTATTTCTCCATCTGCCTTTTCTGTCAAGCACTTTTTCCATCTCCAACCTTCCTTTCTTCTGTACGCTCAATGTCCAGCCGCTGCGCCATTTCCTTTTGCTTTGACGGGAACAGGTGTGCATATTTGTAGGTTATATCAATACTTTCATGTCTTACCCGGTCAGCAATCGCCAATGCAGAAAATCCCATTTCAATCAACAACGAAACATGGGAATGCCTTAAATCGTGTATCCGAATTCGTTTTACCCCAGCTTCCTTCGCACCTCTATCCATTTCATGATGAAGATAATGTTTTGTCATATCAAACATCCGCTGGTCTGGCTGTATCTTATAGAGGGACTTCACATAATCGTGTATTTCTTCAGTAAGAAACTGCGGCATTTGAATGACACGGACACTTTTCGGCGTTTTCGAGTCTGTTATCACATCTCTGCCCTTCAATCTCTGATAGGATTTTGTGATGGACAGCGTACCTTTTTCAAAGTCAAAATCTACCGGAGTGAGCGCCAGCAACTCCCCTTCCCGTATACCACACCAGTAAAGGACTTCAAAAGCATAGATCGAACGGGGCTTATCCATCATGGCGTCAGCGAATTTCAGATACTCCTCTTTCGTCCAGAACAGCATTTCCTTGTGCTTCTCGCTCCCCATATTTCCAGTAATCGCCGCCGGATTCGATTTCAACCCATAATAACGCACTCCATGATTGAATATGGCGCTTAACTGATTGTGCAGCGTTTTCAGATAGGTCGGGGAATAAGGCTTCCCCTTCCCGTCACGATAATTCAGCATTTCATTCTGCCACGCAATCACATCTTTCGGCTGCACATCACTCAGGCGTTTGTTTTTGAAATACAGCAGAATCTTTGTCCGAATAATGTGTTCTTTCGTAGACCAAGTGTTTTCACGGAGACGTTCCTTTTTGTCTGTGATATAAATCTCAACAAATTTCTCAAAATCCATATTCAGATCAGCCGCTTTCTGCATAAGAAATTCCCGTTCCCACGCAAGAGCTTCCTTCTTTGTCGGGAATCCCCGTTTCATCTTTTTTTGCTTCACACCTTTCCAGTTTTCGTAATAGAATGACACGAACCATGTGCCTTTCTCTGCGTCTTTATAAGCTGGCATATTATCACTTCCCTTCTCCACTCATGCCATACACTTTTTCATGATAATACTGGCGGCTTACCCGTCCGATTACTGTTGTATAACCTTTTTTCTTTAATTCCTCGTTCCACTGATGAATCATGCGATATGCCAGAGATTTTGAAATTCCCAGTTCCGCAGCCACTTCATCCGCTTTGATAAACACCGTACTTGCCATAGGCAACTCCTTTCTTGTTTCAAGCGACTTGCAGTTACAGCCGTTCTCCCTCTCTGGCTCCTAGCAGGCAACCCTTCCCGGCGCTGTGCCGTCCCCTTGCGGGGCGCTCGCTTCCTTTCGGAAGGTCATGGCGGTTTATTCCAGTTTGGCGGTCATTCTGTTTTGCTAAGCATTTTTGTTTATTATTCATTTTATATGATACTAAATATTTTTGTTAAGTCAAGCGGTTTGCGAGAAAATTATTAAATATTTTTGTTTAGTTTCTCTTGTGTTTCTTGTTTCTACATGATATACTAAATTCAACAAATTTGTTTAACCTCAAGTCATGCACAGACAGACGGTAACAGACCGGGCAAACTGGTTTGCCAAGGGCTGGTAGCGGCTGGCTGTATATGGCGCAAGCCACAGCGAAATGAAGCACAGCGGAATTGAGCTGGCATGACTTGTCCAAAAATTAAGTAGGAGGTTTGCATATGGCAGTAGGAGACCGTATCAAACGTGTGCGCAATTTTCGGGGCATGACGCAAAAGGAATTAGGCATTGCCGTGGGCTTTGACAAAAAGAGTGCCGACATTCGCATAGCACAGTATGAAAGCAACACCCGCACTCCCAAAGAAGATTTACTTCGTAAAATTGCGGAAGTACTGGATGTAAACTATCGTTCTCTGTACGAGCCGACTTTGTACGCCGCAGAGGACATTATGTACACTCTTTTTGAATTGGACGAGCATTACCCCGGCACTCGGATTTATGAAGTCACAGATACCACCGACCCGGGCTTCCCGAAAAAGCATATGGCTGTCAGTTTCCGTTACCGCCTGCTGGACGAATTTCTGCAAGAATGGCAGCTTCGCAAAAAACAGTTAGCCAGCGGCGAGATTACCAAAGAGGAATATCAGGAATGGAAACTGAACTGGCCGCAGACCGCAGACGACTGCGGCAAGTATGAACCACATAAAAAATGGAGAAAAGAATAGAGACATAAAAACAGCCCCCTGAAAAACATACCGTTTTCCAGAGGGCATTTTCATGCCTCTCTATAATAATGTGTGGCTTTTGAATAGTATCAAATTAGTATCAAAAGGCACTTGCAACCTCAAAGAATGGCTTAAAATCAAGGTTTTTTGAGGTTCCTGCATTATTCAAACTCAACTGCTAAAGCTATTTTCTACATTTTCACCACGGTAAAATGCGGCTTTGCGGCACTTTGCCTATTATAAAATGCCGTGTTTTTCGCATTTTTCCGTTTTTTTAGTACGCTTTTAGTACGCTTGTATATTAGCGGCTGCCGCTGTCTTGCATAATTTTATTATAAATGCAAACTTCAAATAACGTCCGATAATATACGTTATGTAAAATATAGCTAATTTAATTTATTGTACACAAATAAATTTTATTCTTCTTTTACATACTCCATAATATCGCCCGGCTGAACATCGAGCGTGGAGCAGATGCGGTTAATAATTTCAGTGTTGATATTTGCGCCGGATGATAACTTCGCAAAAGTGGGGGCTGATATGCCTGATTGTTTTGCGAATTCTGTTTTCTTAATACCGCGGCGCTGTAATATATCGAAAAATTTATAATATCTGATTGCCATAGCGTTACACCTCTTTTGCTTATTTATTTAAGCATACACTAAAAAATATTAAATTACAAGGGGGATTTTATGGAAATACAGGAACTGAAAAGACTTTTGCAGTCTGTAAACATAAAACAAAGTCAGATAAACGAATTAGCTGCACGCCGTGACGAACTACTGGCAAGTGCTGCTGCTCCCGGCTGTGGTTGTTATGAGAATATAGCAGGCAGTGGGAAAGCATACCGTAGTGACAAAATAGGCAGCACTATTGCAAAAGCTGCGGCCATTGATGAGCAGCTGGCGGCAGTGTTTGATGAGTACAAGGCGGCTTTTAAAACGGTACGAGAGTTAACAGGCCGATGCAATGACGGTATTTGTATAGCTTTGCTGCGTCGCCGTTATTTATGCGGCCAAGACTGGGTAGAAGTTTCCGCTGCTTTGGGAATTACTAAAAGTTATGCAATGCGTTTGCATAAAAAGGCGCTGGAACATATGGCGGCGAATGCTTAACCGTACTAAAAACGTACTAAAAAAATTAAAAACTGTGTAAAACAGGGTAAATACACAATGGAAGGTAAACGGGAAGCCGCATTTTTACAGGGTTTTAAAATTTGCAAAAAGCTAAAAAGTAGAAATTAAATAATTTTGCTTAACGGCAATAAAAATTCCGCTGCATTGCAGCGGAATTTTTTTATGCCCGCATGATTGACAAATTGCGAAATATATGATAACATATCATACTACAACATTAGTAGATTGCAGGTATTGACAACCGGTACCGGGGGTTCAGTGGTTGAGCACCGTACCGTGCTTATATGGATTTAGATGAGGTGCGTTCATCGAAGACAACATGCAAGGTCCTGAATATTGTTTGGAGCCTTGCTTTTTTTGTCATGGTAAAAACGCGCTTGTTTAAGTCTGCCTGACAACATATACATTAAGGGGTGAGGGATTACATGTTTAAACCGGTTCCCGTAGGTAATAGGACTCGGTACAGTTATGCCAGAATCAATGAAGTATTGCCAATGCCTCATTTGATTGACATCCAAAGAAAATCGTATGAGTGGTTCATGCGAGAAGGTCTTTGCGAAATTTTCCATGACATTTCTCCTATTAAAGATTTTACAGGTAATTTAGAACTTTCCTTTGAAGGCTTTACTCTCGGTGAGCCTAAATATACAGTAGAAGAATGCAAGGAACGCGATGCTTCCTATTCTGCGCCGTTAAATGTAAACGTGCGCCTTCTGTATAAAGATACCGGCGAGATTAAAGAATCTAAAGTATTCATGGGCGATTTTCCGCTGATGACGGAAACCGGTACTTTTGTAATCAACGGTGCCGAACGTGTAATCGTCAGCCAGCTGGTACGTTCACCTGGCGTTTATTACGCCGTTACGATGGACCCCAGCGGCAAAAAAATGTATGGTACAACAGTCATTCCTAACCGTGGTGCATGGATTGAATATGAAACCGACTTAAATGACGTTATTTACGCACGTGTTGACCGTACCAGAAAGCTGCCGGCAACCGTTTTGCTGCGCGCTATGGGTTTAACCCAGAATGAAGATATTTTAGCGCTCTTTAATAACCATCCTTCCGTTGCTGCAACGCTTGAAAGGGATACAACAACTACCCGCGAAGAAGCTTTAATTGAAATTTATAAAAAACTGCGTCCGGGCGAACCTCCTACTTTGGAAAACGCCTCCGCACTTATTGAAGCAACCTTCTTTGACAACAAACGTTATGACCTTGCCAGCGTAGGCCGCTATAAGCTGAACAAAAAACTCGGCTGGCGCCGCCGCCTGCTGGATAAAGTGCTGGATCAGCCGCTGGTTGATGTATCTACCGGTGAAATTATTGCTGAAGCAGGCACCAAGATTGACCTTGATGTTATTGATAAAATCGAAGAAAGCGGTATTTTTGCAGGCCCCGGCCTGAAAGAAGTTTTCATCCGCCTGAAAGAACAGCCGATGAAAATTATCTGCACTTCCGATATTCCGGAAGACCACCGCACCATTACCGTTGAAGATGTAATGGCTTCCTTCGGTTATCTGCTGAACCTGATGGACGGCCTTGGCACCGGCGATGATATCGACCATTTGGGCAACCGCCGTGTACGCCGTGTCGGCGAACTTTTGCAGAACCAGTTCCGCATCGGCCTTGCCCGTATGGAACGCGTTGTAAAAGAACGTATGACCATTCAGGATGTTGATGTTATCACACCGCAGGCGCTTATTAATATCCGCCCTGTTGTTGCTGCAATTAAAGAATTTTTTGGCAGCAGCCAGCTTTCCCAGTTTATGGACCAGAACAACCCGCTGGCTGAACTGACCCATAAACGCCGTCTTTCCGCACTCGGCCCCGGTGGCTTGAGCCGTGAACGTGCAGGCTATGAAGTCCGCGACGTACACCATTCCCACTATGGCCGCATGTGCCCGATTGAAACCCCTGAAGGTCCGAACATCGGCCTTATCGGTTCTCTTTCTACCTTTGCTGTTATTAATAAATACGGCTTTATGGAAACCCCGTACCGCCGTGTTGATAAAGAAAACAAGCGCGTAACCGATGAAATTATTTATCTTACCGCTGATGAAGAAGATAATTACATTATCGCTCAGGCGAACGAACCTTTGGATGATGAAGGCTACTTTGAAGGCGAACGTGTAACCGCACGTTACCAGAACGAAGTGCTTTCCCTGCCTCCTGACCAGGTAGACTTCATGGACGTTTCGCCGAAACAGGTTGTATCTATTGCTACCGCACTTATTCCGTTCCTCGAAAACGATGACGCGAACCGTGCTCTTATGGGTGCCAACATGCAGCGTCAGGCAGTGCCGCTTCTGTGCACTCAGGCTCCTATCATCGGTACCGGTATGGAATATAAAGTTGCCGTTGACTCCGGCGTATGCATTCTGGCTAAAAATGCCGGCGTTGTAGAACGCGTTACCGGTGATGAAATCGTTATCCGAAAAGAGGACGGCGGCGTAGATAAATACAGCGTATTGAAATTTAAACGCTCCAATCAGGGTACCTGCGTTAACCAGCGCCCGATTGTTTACAAAGGCGATAAGGTTGTTAAAGGCCAGGTACTGGCAGACGGCCCTGCAACCGACCATGGAGAACTTGCACTTGGCTACAACGTAATTGTTGCCTACATGCCTTGGGAAGGTTACAACTACGAAGATGCTATTCTTCTGAGTGAAGATTTGGTTAAGGCTGACGTATTTACTTCCATTCATATTGAAGAATACGACTGCGATGCCCGCGACACCAAACTTGGCGAAGAAGAAATTACCCGCGATATTCCGAATGTATCGGAAGAAGCATTGAAAGACCTTGATGAACGCGGCATTATCCGCATTGGTGCGGAAGTACGCCCGGGCGATATCCTCGTCGGCAAGGTAACTCCGAAAGGCGAAACCGAACTTACCGCAGAAGAACGCCTGCTGCGCGCCATCTTCGGCGAAAAAGCACGCGAAGTACGCGACAGCTCGCTGCGTGTTCCGCACGGCGAAGCAGGTAAAATCGTCAGCGTAAAAGTATTTACCCGCGAAAATGGCGACGAACTTCCTCCGGGAGTTAACGAACAGGTTCGCGTACATATCGCACAGAAACGTAAAATTTCCGTCGGCGATAAAATGGCAGGCCGCCACGGCAACAAGGGCGTTATTTCCCGTATTCTGCCGCGCGAAGACATGCCGTTCCTGCCGAGCGGCGAACCGGTACAGATTGTGCTGAATCCGTTGGGCGTACCTTCCCGTATGAACATCGGACAAATTCTGGAAAACCATCTTGGCTGGGCAGCACGCGCACTCGGTATGCAGATTGAAAACAATGCCGAAGGCCTTGTAGAACGCCTGACCGGTGTGGGCTATGACGTTGAAAAATACGGCATCCCCGAAACCGTTGAAATCGGCAAATTCGGTGATAAGAGCATTAAAGCAGTGCAGATTTCCGTGCCGGTATTTGACGGCGCTCACGAAAAAGACATTAATGATGCGCTTGACCTTGCAGGTATCGACCGCAGTGCCAAAACCACGCTGTATGACGGCCGTACCGGCGAACCGTTCGATAACAAAGTTACCGTCGGCTTAACTTACATGCTCAAACTGCATCACCTTGTTGATGATAAAATCCATGCCCGCAGCACCGGTCCGTACTCCCTTGTTACCCAGCAGCCTCTCGGCGGCAAGGCGCAGTTCGGCGGTCAGCGTTTTGGCGAAATGGAAGTTTGGGCGCTGGAAGCATACGGCGCAGCTTACACTTTGCAGGAAATTTTAACCGTAAAATCCGACGATGTTGTAGGCCGTGTTAAAACCTACGAAGCCATCGTTAAAGGCGAAAATGTTCCTGAACCTGGTGTTCCGGAATCCTTTAAGGTACTTATTAAAGAACTTCAGTCCATCGGCCTTGACATTAAAGTGCTTAACGAGGACGAAGAAGAGATTTCCCTGCGTGATACCGACGATGATATCAACGAAACAGCCCGCAAGCTGGATCTTGACATCGACGGTGCAATTCCCGAAGCTCCTAACACGGAGATTGTGCAGGATGACTACACCACTGACAGTGATGACAGCGCAGCGGAAGACCCCGATTTTGATTTGATTGCCGATATTGGCAACATGAATATGGAAGCAAAAGATGCGGATGACGCCGCCAGTGAAGATATGGAATAGAAGGGAGCGATCGGTTCTTGTTAGACGTAAATAATTTTGAATCTATGCGTATCGGCCTGGCTTCACCGGAGCAAATCAGGGCTTGGTCCTATGGCGAAGTAAAAAAACCGGAAACCATCAATTACAGAACTTTAAAACCGGAACGTGACGGTTTGTTCTGCGAAAGAATTTTCGGGCCTACCAAAGACTGGGAATGCCATTGCGGTAAATATAAAAGAATCCGCTATAAAGGCATTATCTGCGACAAGTGCGGCGTTGAAGTAACCCGTGCCAAAGTACGCCGTGAGCGTATGGGTCATATTGAACTGGCTGCACCTGTATCACATATCTGGTATTTCAAAGGTATTCCGAGCCGCATGGGGTTAATTCTTGATATTTCCCCGCGTTCTCTGGAAAAAGTACTGTACTTTGCCAACTACATTGTATTAGACCCGGGCAGCACTCCGCTGACTAAAAAACAGCTGCTGACCGAAAGCGAATATATTGAAAATCGTGATAAATACGGCAGCGCATTTAAAGTAGGCATGGGCGCTCAGGCAATTAAAACCTTATTACAGGAAATTGACCTGCCCAAACTTACAGCAGAACTGCGCGCAGAACTGAAAGAAGTAAGCGGCCAGCGCAAAATCCGCGCTGTACGCCGTCTGGAAGTTTGCGAAGCCTTCTTGAAATCCGGCAACCGCCCGGAATGGATGATTCTGGACGTTGTACCGGTTATTCCGCCTGAACTGCGCCCGATGGTTCAGCTGGACGGCGGACGCTTTGCAACGAGCGACCTTAACGATTTGTACCGCCGCGTTATTAACCGCAACAACCGCTTAAAACGCTTGCTGGAACTTAATGCGCCGGATATTATCGTACGCAACGAAAAACGCATGCTGCAGGAAGCAGTTGACGCCCTTATCGACAACGGCCGCCGCGGCCGTCCGGTAACCGGCCCGGGCAACCGCCCGCTGAAATCCCTTTCCGATATGCTGAAAGGCAAACAGGGCCGTTTCCGTCAGAACCTTTTGGGTAAACGTGTTGACTACTCCGGCCGTTCCGTTATCGTTGTAGGCCCGGAACTTAAAATGCACCAGTGCGGCCTGCCGAAGGAAATGGCACTGGAGCTGTTTAAACCTTTCGTAATGAAACGTCTTGTTCAGAGCGGACAGGCTACCAATATTAAAAACGCCAAACGCATGGTAGAACGCGCCAACAATGTTGTTTGGGACGTTTTAGAAGAAGTAATTAAAGAACATCCTGTATTCCTTAACCGTGCACCGACGCTGCACAGACTCGGTATTCAGGCATTCGAGCCTATCCTTACCGAAGGCCGTGCAATCAAGCTGCATCCTTTGGTATGTACAGCATTCAACGCCGACTTCGACGGTGACCAAATGGCAGTGCATCTGCCGCTTTCCGCGGAAGCACAGGCAGAAGCAAGAATTTTGATGCTTTCCGTTAACAACATTCTGGCACCGAAAGACGGCAAACCTGTTGCCGTACCTACACAGGATATGGTTCTGGGCTCTTATTACATCACTATGGTGAAAGAAGGAGCCAAAGGCGAAGGCATGCGTTTCACCAGCATTAACGAAGCTATGCTGGCATACTTCCATAAGGTTGTTGATTTGCAGGCACGCATTCAGGTTTATGTACCTAACAAAGATATTTACGGCGAAGAAAAGAACGAAGGCGTAAGCCTTGTTACCACTACGCCGGGCAATATTATGTTTAACGAAGACCTGCCGAAAGAACTGCAGTACTTCCATCAGGAAACCGAAAAGAACGCTGCCGGCGAAGAAGTTAAGGTTTGGCATTTAAGCAAACTTATTAACAAAAAAGAACTGGGCAACCTTGTTGCCAAAGCACACAAGCTGTTTGGCAACCTGCGTACCGCCGAAATTCTTGATATTGTTAAAAAGAACGGTTATGACAACGCCTGCAAGGCAGGTATTTCCATCGCCGTATCCGATATTAAAATCCCGAAAGAAAAACAGCAGATTTTGGCTGACGCCGAAAAACAGATTGATAAAACCGAGCGCATGTTCCGCCGCGGCTTGATGAGCGAGGACGAACGCTACCGCAAGGTTATTGAAATCTGGAGCCAGGCAACGGACGACGTTACCGCAAAACTGATGAGCGCTACCATGGATAAATTCAATTCCCTGAACATGATGGCTGACTCCGGTGCCCGCGGCAACACCCAGCAGATCCGTCAGCTGGCTGGTATGCGCGGCCTTATGGCTGACCCGTCCGGCCGTATTATCGACCGTCCTATCAAGGCAAACTTCCGCGAAGGCTTAACCGTATTGGAATACTTTATTTCCACTCACGGTGCCCGCAAAGGCCTGGCCGATACCGCACTGCGTACGGCTGACTCCGGTTACCTTACCCGCCGCCTTGTAGACGTTGCGCAGGATGTTATTGTACGCGAAGATGACTGCGATGTTGTAACCTTTAACCTTGTTAAAGAACGCAGCCGCCTGTGCAAACAAACCCTTGGCGCAAGCCAGAACAAACTGCGCGAAACCGTTATCGGGCGTAACCTTGCTTCCGGCGTTGAAAGCCCTGTAACAGGCGAACTGATTGCCGAAGCAGATACCGTTATTACGGAAGATATTTACAATAAACTTATTGCAGGCCACGTGCTTGAAGTTAACCTGTATGCAACCGATGATATGGACGGCGAAGCAACTGAAACCGTTCAGATTAACATCAGCAGCGAAGATGCCAACAAGGTAATGAAAGAACACCTGATGCATCACTTCGACGGCAAAGAAGTTGCCGAAGACGTTGTTAACGCAGAAGGTGAAGTGCTGGCACATGCAAAAGATACTTACACCGAAGCAATGATTGACGCAATTTTGGCAGACGGCACTGTCCGCGAAATGAAAGTGCGCAACAATGCTATCGAAGGTATCGAAATCGGCGCTATTACCGAAGGCAAGAACAAACAGACGGTTATCGAATCTCTGCGTGACCGTATTGTTGGCCGTAACCTTGCCGAAGATATTCTGGATGAAAATGGCGAAGTGCTCTATCATATCAACGATTATGTTACCGAAGATATGGCAGACAGAATTGCAACCCTGCGCGAAACCGTTAAAATCCGCAGTGTGCTCAACTGCAAATCTAAAGTTGGCGTTTGCCGCAAATGCTATGGCCGCAACCTTGCAACCGACAGAAATGTTGATGTTGGCGAAGCAGTTGGCACCATTGCAGCTCAGGCAATCGGCGAACCTGGTACCCAGCTTACCATGCGTACGTTCCATACCGGCGGCGTAGCAGGCGGCGACGATATTACCCAGGGCTTGCCGCGTGTTGAAGAACTGTTTGAAGCACGCAAACCGAAACACCCCGGTATTTTGGCAGAAACCACCGGCGTTGTGCATATTTCCGAAGAAGGCGGCCAGCGTAAAATTACCATTACCGATAAAGACGGCATGGAAGAAGTTTATGCTATTCCGTACGGCGCAAAACTTGCTGTTACAGAAGGTCAGGAAATCGAAAAAGGCGACCGTCTTACCGAAGGTTCCCTCAATCCGCATGATATTATCCGCATCAGCGGCGTGCGTGCAACCCAGCGTTATCTGGTACAGCAGGTACTCGGCGTTTACAAATCTCAGGGCGTAGAAATTAACGACAAACACATTGAAGTTATGGTACGCCAGATGATGCGTAAAGTACGTATTGATGAAGCTGGCGATACTACGATGCTGCCGGGCGAATACGTTGATATCGGTGAATTTGAAGAACAGAACAGCGAGATGCTTGACCGCGGCTTACAGCCGGCAGAAGGCCATCCGATTCTTCTGGGTATTACCAAAGCATCTCTGGCAACCGATTCCTTCCTGTCTGCGGCTTCCTTCCAGGAAACCACCCGTGTACTTACGGACGCAGCTATTAAAGGCAAGGTTGACCCGCTGCTTGGTCTTAAAGAAAACGTTATTATCGGTAAACTTATCCCGGCAGGTACCGGCATGAGCAGATACCGTGACGTTAAAGTAAAATACAATAACGTGCCTACTAATAACTGATTTTACTGCGTAACAGCAGAAAAACTTAATAAGTTGTAATAGGTAAAGTAAACCACCCTGTTTATTCCGTTTGGAGTAAGCAGGGTGGTTTTGTTTTATTAATTTTACCTACACCTTTGCTTGTGGTATAATATATTATTAGATTTATTGAACGAAAGGAACAAACATGGCAGATAAATTTTTAGTTATAGATGGCAGCAGCCTGATTCACAGGGCGTTTTTTGCCCTGCCGCCGCTGACGACGCAGAGCGGTGTGCATACGGGTGCTGTGTACGGTTTTTGCAATATGCTGTTGCGCCTTTTGGCGGATGTGCAGCCCAAGTGGCTGGCGGTAGCGTTTGACAAGAGCCGCAAAACCTTCCGTACGGAGATGTTTGCCGATTATAAAGGTCAGCGCAAACCGACACCGAGCGAGCTTTCGGAGCAGTTCCCGCTGGCGCGCAAGGTGCTGGAGGCAATGAATATTGCCGTTCTTGAACTTGATAATTATGAGGCGGACGATATCATCGGCACGTTTGCCGTACACGCGCCGCAGGAAGCGGACGTGATTATTGTAACGGGCGACCGTGATGAACTTCAGCTTTTAAGCAGTCGCACAAGCGTATATTTTACCAAACGCGGCATTTCGGACCTTAAAATTTACACGCCGGAAGTTTTTGCGGAGGAATATGGAGGCCTTGAGCCGAAGCAGCTTATCGACCTGAAAGGGCTGATGGGCGATACTTCGGATAACATCCCCGGCATACCGGGCGTTGGCCCCAAAACGGCTCTTAAGCTGATTGGCGAGTACGGCAGCGTGGAAAATGTGCTTGCTAACGCCGATAAAATCAGCGGCAAGGCACTGCGCGAAAAAGTGCAGAACAACAAAGAATCGGCGCTGCTTTCCAAAAAACTGGCAACAATTTTTACGGATGTGCCGGTTGATGCAGATTTGGCAAATTATGAATTGAAAGCATTAAAGCCGGAGGCGCGCGAATTGCTTGCCGGGTTGGAATTCCGCAATATGTATGACCGTTTTAATGCCGTTATGGGCGCGCCGGAAGGCGATTTCAGCCTGTTTGGCGATTTTGTGGAAGACAAGCCTGCCGGGCTGCCGGAAGAAGTTGTAAAAAGTGCCGACGATGCGGAAGCGTTGTTTAAACTTATCGCCGTAAGGCGTGAAGTTACGCCGCTTACTGTACAAATTGGCGGTACGCTGCCGGATTTATATTTTAAACGTGCGGAGCTTTTATGTGATGGGCGCGTTTATATTTTTGAAGGCGAGTGCCCCGGCTGGCAGCAGTTTTATAACTGGCTGGCAGATGAAAACTGCCAAAAAGCCTGCTGCGACAGCAAGGAAATTATTAAAACCGCTTTGTGCCTTGGGGTTGAAGCGCGCGGCATAACGGATGATATTGCCATTGCCGCGTATCTTATTGACCCTGCGCGCAGCGAATACAGCATTAAAACCGTTGGCGGAGCGTACCTGACGCAGGAGTATGCGCAGGAATGCAAAACCGTTGCCGAACTTGTGCCTGTGCTGCGTGCCAAACTTGCAGAACACGAACAAATAAAATTATATGAAGAAATGGAGCTGCCGCTGGCCCGCACGCTTGCTAAAATGGAACTGGCGGGCATTAAGCCAGATGCAGCGCTTTTGGATAAATTAACAAAAGAAATGGCGGCGCAGATTGCAGCGCTTGAAATTTTGGCGGTAGAGCAGGCTGGCGAAAGCTTTAATTTAAAATCTACCAAGCAGCTTGGTACTATTTTGTTTGAAAAGCTGGGCCTGCCAGTAATCAAAAAAACCAAAACAGGTTATTCTACGGATGTATCTGTTTTGGAGCAGCTGCGCAACGAGCATCCGCTGGTGCGGACTATTTTGGAACACCGCAAGCTGACGAAGCTGCACAGTACTTACCTTGAAGGGCTGCGACCGCTGATTAATAACGTTACAGGGCGTATACATACGCATTTTCAGCAGCTTGTTACTGTTACCGGCCGTTTGAGCAGCACCGACCCGAACTTGCAGAATATTCCTACCCGCACGGAACTTGGCAAAAAAATACGCGAAATTTTTGTGCCGGGCGAAGGTTACGATTATCTGTTAAGCTGCGATTATTCGCAGGTAGAACTGCGCGTGCTGGCGCATATTGCGCAGGATGAACTGCTTTTGGAAAGCTTTCTGCATGGGCAGGATGTACACGCACGCACGGCGGCGGAAGTGTTTGGCGTGCCGCTGGACGAAGTTACCGGCACCATGCGTACGCGCGCTAAAGCGGTAAACTTTGGCATTGTATACGGCATCAGCGATTTTGGGCTTGCCAAACAGCTTGATATCAATCGCGGCGAGGCGGGCAGATATATTGAAAATTATCTTGGACGCTACACCGGCGTTAAAAAATATATGGATGATATGGTGGCGAGCGCAAAAAAACAGGGCTATGTGCAGACGCTGTTCGGGCGCAGGCGTTACCTGCCGGATATTAACAGCCGCAACTTTAACCTGCGCGGCTTTGCGGAGCGCACCGCCATTAACACACCGATACAGGGCACTGCGGCGGACATTATAAAAATTGCCATGGTTAACGTGCAGAAAATGCTGGAACAGGGCGGTTATAAAAGCCGCATACTACTTCAGGTGCACGACGAACTTTTGCTTGAAGTTACGGAGGCCGAACGCGAAGAAGTTGGCGCACTTGTAAAACAAACTATGGAAAGCGCCGTAAAACTCAGCGTTCCGCTGATTGCCGACGTTAACTACGGCGTAAACTGGGCAGACGCCAAATAGGGAGGAATTACCATGCCGGAAATGCCGGAGGTGGAGCAGGTACGCAAAACCCTGCTTCCGCACATTAAGGGCAAAACCATTAAAAATATAGAAATTAACCTTGCAAGGCTGATAAAATACCCTTCGCCGGAAAAATTTATTGCCGGTTTAACGGGCAAAACTATTTTGGACGTAAGGCGCCGCGGCAAATACCTGGTGCTGAAAACAGGCGAAAACCAGAAGCTGATTGTTCACCTGCGCATGACAGGAAGCCTGATTGCGCAGGAGGCAGATAAGCCGGAACCGCCTTATGCCAAAATTAAGTTTGAACTGACGGACGGTGTAACCATGTGGTTCTGCGATATCCGCACCTTTGGCACGCTGTACCTTGTTACCAATAATGACGCTTATATTGAAGGTTACGAAACTTTAGGCCCCGAGCCTTTAAGCGAAGGCTTTACGGCCGGTTATATGCGCCCGGTTATAGCCAAAAGCAGAAAGCCTATAAAAACTCTGATTTTGGAGCAGACTTTTATCGCAGGGCTGGGCAACATCTACGCCGACGAGTGTCTGGCGTTATCCGGCATTTTGCCGGTGCGCACGGCCAACACGCTGACGGACGAAGAAATTGACCGCCTGCATGATGCCATAAACAAGGTTATTGCGCAGGGCATTGCCAACCGCGGCACAACCTTCCGCGATTACAAAGACGGCGAAGGCAACAAGGGCGATAACCAAAACCATTTGCTGGTATATGGGCGCAAAGGCTTGTGCTGCAAAATGTGCGGCGGCGAACTTTTGGGTACCAAAGTAGGCGGGCGAGGCACAACATACTGCCCGCACTGCCAAAAATAAAACGGTGAAAAAATGAAAGTAATAGGTTTAACAGGGGGCATAGCCTCCGGTAAAAGTACAATTGCAAATTTACTGCGCAGCCTTGGCGCTCCTGTTTTTGATGCCGACGCTGAAAGCCGTGCTCTGGTTGCCAAAGGGCGTGCGGCTCTTAACGAAATAGCCCTTACCTTTGGCATTGAATACCTTACGGACGGCGGCGAGCTTAACCGCCCCAAAATGGCGGAACTTGTTTTCCACGATAAAGAAGCGCTGAAAAAACTGGAAGCAATCATTCATAAAAATGTACTGGCGGCAGCGCAGAGCTTTCTGGCGGAATGCCGCAGTAAAAATCTGCCGGCGGCAGTGCTTGATGTACCGCTTTTAATTGAATGCGGCTGGTATAAAGATGTGGATGCCGTGTGGCTTGTTGCCGTAGACAGCGAAACGCAGATAGAACGTGCCATGGCACGCAGCAACATGACGCGCGAAGAAGTTAAGGCACGCATTGCAGCGCAGATGACACTGGAAGAAAAAAAGGCTTATGCCAGCCTTGTAATTGACAACAGCGGCACCTTTGCCGAAACGGAAAAAGCCGTTGCCGCAGCATGGAAAAATTTTACGGCGGAGGCATAAGTTGGGCAGGCGGAAAAAGAAAAAATTTATCGACAGATGGTGGGTAAAATTCTTAATGGTTGCTGCCGCCATTTTTCTCATCGGTGAAGCCGGTATGAAAATATGGAGCAGCGAAGCCGTGCAGACGCGCTTTGTTTATATGTGGCCCTACCAGAACGAAATTTTGGAGTACAGCTCCAAAAACAAAATCGACCCATTTTTGGTTGCGGCAGTTATAAAAAACGAAAGCGGGTTTGATACGGAAGCCGTATCGCACGCCGGTGCCGTGGGGCTGATGCAGATTATGCCGGAAACCGGCGAATGGATTGCTTCGCAGATGGGGCTTGACCATTTTGACTTGGAAGCTTTGCGCAGGCCGGAATATAACGTGCGGCTTGGCTGCTGGTATCTGGGCGAACTGGAATATGAATTTCAGCGCAACTGGGTGCTGATGATGATTGCCTATAACGCGGGGCGCGGCAACACGCGCGCGTGGATGCAGGAAAACGGCTGGAACTATGATTTTAACCGTATTGAAGACATACCTTACCCGGATACGCGCGAGTATGTAAAAAAGGTTTTGCGCGACCGCGACAAATATTATCTTTATTACAAAAATAAAATAAAAAACTATTGACAGATTGATTTTTGCGCGCTATAATAATCAATGTTGACGCGGTAGTGGCGGAACGGCAGACGCGCTAGCCTCAGGAGCTAGTGGGGGCAACCCCGTGGAGGTTCAAATCCTCTCTACCGCACCATTTAATTTAATAGCAATACCCCAATGCGGTTGTGGCGGAACGGCAGACGCACCATCTTGAGGGGGTGGCGGGGAGACCCGTGTGGGTTCAAATCCCACCAACCGCACCAAAAATGCAATGAAGCAGCTTGTAAAACAGGCTGCTTTTTTTATGCCTAAATGAATTAAGCAATGGGTTTTAGCTTAAAAGCGCCGGTATTTGTGCAGGTTATTTTTCTTTTAACTTGTGGACAAAGCATGCCTGCAATGGTATAGTATATTAGGTATTGCGCAGGGGCAGAAAAAAGCTGTCTGCCCTCAAAAAATATATTTTTGGAAGGTGGTACAATCAATGGAAAAATCTGTTAAGCAAAACACATCCACTCCTGTGGACGCGGATTATTCGCTGGAGGCCGTGCCCGATTCAGCACGCAAAGGCTTCTGGCAGATGTTCTTCGTTATGCTGGGGTTTACGTTTTTTTCTGCCAGTATGAGCGTAGGCGCCAAATTGGGTAATGGGCTCGATTTATCAGGCTTTGTATGGGCGTGCCTGATTGGCGGCATTATTCTGTCGGCTTACTGCGGTGTACTGGCTTTTATTGGGTCTAAAACCGGTTTGAATATGGATTTGCTCTGCCGCCGTACTTTTGGCAGCAAGGGCTCTTATCTTTCGTCTGCTATTTTGGGCTTTACGCAAATCGGCTGGTTCGGCGTAGGCGTGGCAATGTTTTCCATTCCCGCGGCGGAACTTATGGGCATGAACGAATGGACTCTGACAATTATTGCCGGCCTTTTAATGACGGCAACCGCAGCCACCGGCATGAAGGCTCTGGAAATTGTCAGCTATATTTCCGTTCCGCTCATCATTATTCTGGGCGTTTATTCCATGGTTACTGCTGCCGCAGAAGGCGGCGGGCTGGCTTACATTTTTGCGCAGTCTGCCGGGCAGATTACTCTGTTTACCGGTATCGGCTATGTTATTGGCTCTTTTATTTCCGGCGGTACTGCAACGCCTAACTTTATCCGTTTTGCCAAAAACAGCAGCATTGCCGTGTGGACTACGGTTATTGCCTTCTTTTTAGGCAATACGCTGATGTTCTGCTTTGGCGCGGTTGGCGGCGCTTACACCGGCAAGGATGATATTTTCTACGTTATGATTGCACAGGGCCTTGCCATTCCGGCTTTGATTGTACTTGGCGCCAATATCTGGACTACCAATAATAATGCTCTTTACACCGGCGGCCTTGCCATTTCCAATATTTCCAAAGTACGTATGAAATGGACTACCTGGATTTCCGGCATTATCGGCACGGCGCTTGCAATCTGGCTTTATTACAATTTTGTAAGCTGGCTCAGCATTCTTAACTGCGCTCTGCCGCCGATTGGCATTATCGTTATTTTAGATTATTTCTTTAACCATAAAAAATTCGGCAGCGATTTTAACGAATATACCATTAACTGGTTTAACATTGCCGGTATTATAGTGGGTGCTGCCTGTGCAAACCTGCTGCAGTGGGGCATTGCCGCCATTAATGCCATGGTGGTTGCTGCTGTATTCTTCTTTATTGGCGAAATGCTTGGCAAAAATAAATAATAACTGTAAAGAAAGGATGAATTGTTATGCTGCTGCAAAAACTGTATCTGGCAAATGCTACGGAAACGGTAGATATCCGCGTTACGGACGGTAAATTTGCCGCTATTGCTCCTCAGCTGGAAGCGCTGCCCGGCGAAGAAGTGGTTGATTGCTGCGCCGGTAAAATGGTGCTGCCGCCTTTTGTGGAATCGCACGTACATCTCGATACCTGCCTTACGGCAGGACGCCCGCACTGGAACTTATCCGGCACGCTGTTTGAAGGCATTCAGCGCTGGAAAGAATATAAGCCTTTTCTTACCAAACAGGAAGTAAAAGACCGTGTAAACAAGGCACTACGCCTGCAGGCAGGTAACGGCATTCAATATGTGCGCACTCATGTAGATATTAATGACCCGGAACTGACTGCCCTGCACGCAATTTTGGAACTGCGTGAGGAAGTTAAGGATTATATTGATATTCAAATCGTTGCTTTCCCTCAGTACGGAATTTTAAGTTACCCCAACGGCAAAGGCCTGCTTGAAGAAGCCCTGAAAATGGGTGCCGATGCTGCCGGTGCCATTCCGCATTTTGAATTTACCCGTGAATATTCTGTTGAATCGCTTAACATCTGTTTTGAACTGGCGCAGAAATACGGCAAATTGATTGATGTACACTGCGACGAAATTGATGACGAGGCTTCCCGCGGGCTGGAAACTGTTGCCGCCCGCGCTTATGAAACCGGCATGGGCGATATGGTAACGGCGTCGCACACAACTGCCATGCACAGCTACAACAATGCTTATATGATTCGCCTGATGCGCCTTTTGAAAATGTCCGGCATCAACTTTGTGGCAAATCCGTGCGTTAATGTGCATTTGGGCGGACGCGCTGATACTTACCCCAAACGCCGCAGCATGACGCGCGTAAAAGAACTTACCGCCGAAGGTATTAATGTTTCTTTCGGCTCGGATGATATTTTTGACCCCTGGAACCCGCTTGGCAATGCCAATATGCGCGACCAGGTATTTATGGGGCTGTATACCGGCCATATGCTTGGTTATGAAGAAATTTGCAATTCTTATAAATTTGTTACCGAAAATGCTGCCCGCACCCTGCATTTGGGCGACGCTTACGGCATTGCGGTCGGTAAAGATGCAAACTTTATTATTCTTGACGCCAAAAACTGGTATGACGCATTAAACAACAATGCACCGGTGCTGCGCAATTACCGCAAAGGCAAACTTATTGCTTCCACCGCGCCGGTAGATAAAAAAGTGTATTTCTAACTGAGCCGCCAATTAGTGCCAGGTGATAGCGAAGACAATAATTGTGCCAGCGAAGTTATGCAAATTTTGCGATTGGATAATGAGCAAAATTTACGAACCTTAAGTATTAAATGAATAATTTAATGCAATGCTTATGTTGTTCAGCTTTGCGAAAACAATATGAAATGTAATTGATTAAAAAAGTGCAAAGAGTATGCTGTAAAGCGGCAGCAAAAACTGCGGCGGCTAAATTTTAGATTCTATTTTAGAGAGTCCGGTCTGTAAAGTCCGGACGGAATCGGAGAAGCCGCAGCATTTTGCAACGCTGAAACAGTATACTCTTTGCACTTTTTGCAAGAATGTTTTATTTTTCTAATCATGACAAGTTAACAAAAATTAAAAGCCAAAGCATTGCTTAATTGCAGTGCTTTGGCTTTTTGCGTATTATGTTTATGATAAATTATATTTGTTTTGCAGATTTTTACTTCCCGCCGTGCTCACGCTTCCAGCGCTTTATTTCATCAAGCCGTGCTTTTACACGTGCTTCCAGCCCCTGGGTTGTTGGCTTGTAATATTCCGTTCCCAGAAGCGAATCGGGCAGGCACTGCATATTGGTAAGTTTTTCTTCTGTGTTGTGCGCGTACTGGTAGCCTTTGCCGTAATTAAGTTCCTGCATCAGTTTTGTGGGCGCGTTGCGGATAACAAGCGGTACAGGTTCGGCCAGCATTTTGGCGGCGTCGCGCTTGGCGTGTTCATACGCCATATAAAGTGCGTTGGATTTTGGCGCGACTGACATATACACCACGGCCTGCGTTAAATGCACGCTGCATTCCGGCATGCCGATAAAATGGCAGGCGTGGTAGGCGGCAACGGCAATTTCCAGTGCTTTGGGGTCGGCAAGGCCAATATCTTCACTGGCAAAGCGCGTAATGCGCCGCGCTATGTAAAGCGGGTCTTCGCCTGCTTCAAGCATGCGAGCCAGCCAGTAAACGGCGGCGTCCGGGTCGCTGTTGCGCATGGATTTATGCAGTGCGGAAATTAAATTATAATGTTCTTCACCTGTTTTATCGTACAGCAGCGATTTTTTGGAGGTGCATTGTTCCAGTGTTTCGCGTGTCACCGTCGTTGTGCCGCCTGCGTCCATGTCGCCGTTTAATACTGCCATTTCTAATGTAGAAAGCGCCGTGCGGGCATCGCCGTTGGCAAAAACGGCAATCATTTTCAAAAGTTCTTCTTCAATGTTAATTTTCTGGGTACCAAAGCCTTTTTCATCTGTTAAGGCACGTTTTAAAAGCTGTACAAGCTCATCTGTTTTAAGCTCCTGCAAAACAAAAACCTTGCAGCGGCTTAGTAATGCGCCGTTAACTTCAAACGAAGGGTTTTCCGTCGTTGCGCCTATTAAAATAATGCTGCCTTTTTCCACAAAGGGCAAAAACGCATCCTGCTGCGCTTTGTTAAAACGGTGTATTTCGTCTACAAAAACAATGGTTTTTTCGCCGTAACGGCGGTTTTCTTCCGCTTTCTGCATTACGCTGCGTATTTCTTTAATGCCGCTTGTAACGGCCGAAAAATCAATAAACGCCGCTTTGGTGGTGTTGGCAATAATCCGCGCCAGCGTGGTTTTGCCCACGCCGGGAGGCCCCCAGAAAATCATGGAGGAAATCTGGTCGCTTTCAATTAAACGGCGCAGCACTTTGCCTTTGCCCAAAAGGTGGGTCTGGCCAACATATTCTTCAAGCGTTTTTGGGCGCAGCCTTGCCGCCAGCGGCTGTGATAAATTGTTTTCAAAAAGTGACATTGCTTCCATAATTTCGCCTCCCAAAGCCATTATAATTCGCCGCAGAATTAAGCGCAAGCGGAATTTATTAAAGCAATTTTACACAATTGTTTCATTAATGCAAGGATATTTGTTTGCTAAAACAGTTTAAAAAGTTATATAATTAAAATAACTTATACTTGCAGAAGGTTGGGTGCGTACTATGGACTGGCATAACCGTAATATGAAAATTTTAATCGGCATTTGTATTGCCGTTGTTTTAATTGTTTGTTACCGTATTTTTGATAATATACAAACGGAGCGCGCCCGCGCGGAAAGAATGTCGCGCGTGCAGGCGGTGGCGGTTGTTACGGCAAAGCCGGAGCGCAGGACGATTACACCGCTGTTGGAGTTCAGCGGCAGCCTTGACCCGGAGTGGCAGGCAGATGTTGCTGCCAAAGTTGACGGGCGTGTGGAGCGCGTATATGTTAATGAGGGCGACCGTGTAACCAAAGGGCAGGTGCTGGCGGAACTGGAACAGCGCGATACTGATGCTGCCCTGCGTGAAGCACGCGGCAATTACATGGACGCGCAGACCAATCTCCGTAAAGCCGAGCGCGACCTTGAGCGTTACAGCGCTTTATATAAACAGGGTGCGGTTTCCGAACAGGTTGCCGATGATTATGCTTTTGCACGTGACAACGCAGCTGCCAAGCTGGATGCGGCCCGCGGCACTGTGCAGGCTATGGAATCGCGGTTTGAAGGTACTGTAATAACAGCCCCGGCTGACGGCATTATCTCCAAACGCTATCATCAGGAGGGTTATTACGCAACGGCAGGTACCCCGCTTTTTGCCATTGCCGATATCAGCGTTTTAAAAACCGTTATTAATATCCCGGAAGGCAATATCAGCGGCGTATCCGTTGGCAACGAAGCCGAAATAGAACTGCCTGCCTTTGCCGGGCATAAAATTATCGGCAGAATAACGCGCATTGCCCCTGTTGCCGATTTACCTGCGCATACCTTTGCCGCCGAAGTAAGTGTTGACAACACCGAAGGGCTTTTGGCAGGCGTTTTTGCAACGGTAAAGCTTACCGCGCAGCCAAGGCAGAATGTGCTTACAATCCCGGTTTACGCCATTGTAATGCGTGATGACCAGAAAACCGTATTTATTGTGGAAGACGATAACACCGTGCGCCGCCAGGTGCTTGACATTGGCTATACGGATGACAAGGTAGCAGAAGTTTTAAGCGGCCTGAAAGGTGATGAAGTAATTGTAACCGAAGGGCACAACAAGCTGCGCGAAGGCAGTAAGGTAGTTACTGATAAGGCAGGTAATTAATTATGATAGAGACTTTTATCCGCCGGCCGGTTTTTACTACCATGTTTATTTTGCTGCTGGTAGTGTTCGGCATCCGCTGCTACCCGGAAATCGGTGTAGATTTGAACCCTGACGTTGATATGCCTATCGTCAGCGTGCGCGTTACTTATGACGGCGCTTCGCCGGAAGAAATGGAAACGCTTATTACCAAGCCGATAGAAAACCGCGTCAGCCAGGTTGCAGGCTATAAAACAATTTCCAGTACTGTGCTTGAAGGCTACAGCGAAACCGTACTGGAGTTTAACATGGGCGTAGACCCGCAGGCTATGGCCAGCGAAGTGCGCGAAAAGGTTGCCAGTGTGCGCAACCGTCTGCCGGACGATATCGACGAACCGGTAGTACAAACGGTTGATTTAACCTCCCAGTCTATTGTTGCGTACACGTTTTCTTCCGAATCGCGCAGCCGCGGCGAAATACGCCGTTTAATAGAAGACAGCATTCTTGATGAAATGCAGATGGTTGAAGGCGTTGCCGAAGTAACTGCGGTAGGCGCCAGCCAGCGTGTAATACGCCTTGTGGCCAAGCCTGACAAGTTAATGGAATACGGAATTTCGTTTCAGGACCTGCTGCAGAAGGTAGATGACGAAAACTACAATACGCCGGGCGGCAAAGCCAGAAACAACGATATGGAAATAACCGTGCGTACCATTGGCAAATACAGCAATATCGACGATATTAAAAAAGTTGTTATTGCCAACCATAACGGCAAGGCTGTGTACATTGGCGACGTGGCGGACGTTATTGACGGCTGGGAAGATGAAGACACCTTCGCCAGTGCCAACGGCGTGCCCTGCGTTATGACCTTTGTGCGCAAACAATCCAAAACCAACACGGTTGATGTTACCGACCGTGTTAACGCCAAAATGGAAGAACTTAAACAGCGCGTAATTCCACCCGATATTAAGGTTGATATTGTGCGCGACCAGTCTACCTACGTACGCGAAAACATTGCCGACGTGTGGAACACGATTTTCTTCGGCGGCGCGCTGGCGCTGTTTATAACTTATATGTTCCTCGGCAACTTCCGTGCCACCATTATCGGCGGTCTGTGCATACCAACATCAATAATTGCAACCTTCTTTATGATGAAGGCAATGGATTTTACCTTAAACAACATGTCGCTGATGGCACTGAGCCTTGCGGTAGGCATTCTGATAGACGACGCGATTGTTGTAATCGAAAACATTTTCCGCCATATCGAAATGGGCAAAACGCCGTTTGTGGCAGCCAAAGAAGCAACGCAGGAAATTTCCCTGGCAATACTGGCAACGTCGCTGTCGTTAATGGCAGTGTTTGTGCCGGTTGGCAGCATGGGCGAAATTATTGGCCAGTATTTTAAGCAGTTTGGTTTAACGGTTGCCTTTGCCATAGCGTTTTCCACTCTGGTAGCGTTTTCGCTTACGCCAATGGTTTCCGCCTACTGGCTGAAAGAAGAAAAGCCGGGCGAAAGCCACCGCAACAAATATGTGCAGCTGGCGCTTGATAAATTTGAAGCGGGCTTTCAGATTTTCCGCGGTTTGTACAGCGGCATTATGGAAGCTGCTCTGAACAATCCAAAAAAAGTTATTGCCGCCGGTATAGTTTCGCTGGCAATGAATATTGTGCTGCTGCCGTTTGTGGGTACGGAATACCAGCCGACGTACGATTCCGGCGAGTTTACCGTTAATTTTAAAGCGCCTATCGGCACCAGCATGGAAAAAACGGTAGCGCTGGCAACGCCTTTGCAAAAAGAAATAACGGCCATGCCGGAAGTAAAAATAGCGGCGCTGAATATCGGCAACGGGCGCAACCCGGTAAACCAGGGCTCTATTGATATCCGCCTTGTGCCGAGTAACGAGCGTGACCGCACCATGCAGCAGATTATGGATGACCTGCGTGCCGAAGTGCGCAACGTTCAGGGGCTGAGCGTTACGGTAGTGTCCAATCAGGGGCGCGGCCGCGGCGACAGCAGGCCGGTGCAGATTGGCCTGCGCGGCAGCGATATTAAACAGCTTAAAGAATACGCGCTGGAGCTTGCCGATTTGGTGCGTAAAGTTCCGGGCGCAACGGATGTCGATATTTCCGATTCGGACGAACAGCCGGAAATTTTAATCAGGCTTGACCAGGCGCGCGCCAGCCTTTTGGGACTCGATTCGTATTCCGTCGGTGAAGTTGTGGAAATGGCCTTTATGGGCAAAAGCACCGGCAACAGCTTTACAATCGGCGATAATGACTACGATATTATTTTGCAGCTGCCGGAAAGCAAGCGTACCGATATTAATGACGTTAAAAATCTGCGCGTATCTTCGCCGGACGGGCAGTTCATCCGCCTGGGCGACGTTGCCGACATAAGCCTTGGCAGCGGCCCGACGCGTATTGAACGCGAGGACAAGCAGCGTCAGATTGTTGTTTACGCCAACACGGTAGGCACATCTCCGGGCGAACTGATTGCCAAAATACAAAACGAGCTGATACCCGGCATGAATATGCCGCAGGGCTACAACTACAAGCTGATTGGCGAAGCCGATACAATGTCGCGTTCGTTTAACGAAATTGTTAAGGCCATTGTGCTGGCGGTTGTAGTTGTTTATATGGTTCTGGCGGCGCAGTTTGAAAGCTTCAGCCAGCCGGTAATTATTATGGCTTCGCTGCCGTTTGCGGTTGTGGGCGCCGTGCTTGGCCTTTTAATGGCGGGGCAGACGGCCAACATGATGAGTATGATTGGTTTTACCATGCTTTTGGGGCTTGTTACCAAAAACGCTATTTTGCTGATTGACTATGCCAACCAGCAGCGCGAAAAAGGGCTTGATATACGCAGCGCAACGCTGGAAGCCTGCTCGCTGCGCCTGCGCCCGATACTGATGACGACGCTTTCAACCATTTTAGGCATGCTGCCTATCGCCATGGGCATCGGCGAAGGCGCGGAACTGCGCCAGTCCATGGGCGTGGTGCTTGTTGGCGGCCTTATCACTTCAACCATGCTTACCCTTCTGGTTGTGCCGGTTGTGTATATGGAATTTGAAAAATGGAAAGAAAAACATTATAAACCTGCCGTAGAGGCAAACGCATAATAAACGGGGCTCTGCAAATTGCAGGGCCTTTTGTATTATCTGTTACAAAATAAATGAAAATCACTTGTGCCATTCCTCTTTAATCTTGTATAATAAATGTAAAGTATAAGTAAAAATTAAGTTAAACAACTTACAGGAGGGCTTATGGTTTACTTTTTCGGATTTTTGGGAGGACTGGCGTTATTTTTATACGGCATGCAGCTTATGGGCGAAGGCCTGCAGCGTGCCGCAGGCGAGAAGCTGCAAAAAATACTGGAAAAGCTGACAGGCGTTCTGCCGGTGGCTGTTGCGCTTGGCGCCGTTGTAACAGGTATTTTGCAGTCGAGCAGTGCCACAACGGTAATGACGGTTGGTTTTGTAAACGCAGGGCTGATGAATTTAAAGCAGGCCTTCGGCGTTGTAATGGGTGCCAATATCGGCACAACCATGACGGCACAGCTTATTGCCTTTAAGCTTACCGATTACATTACTTTGTTTCTTGCTATCGGTTTTGCCGTGCATCTTCTGGCAAAACGCCAGCGCGGCAAATATATCGGCCAGGTAATTTTGGGCTTCGGCATTTTAATGCTGGGCATGGAAATGATGAGCGATTCCGTAATGCCGCTGCGCGAATACCAGGGCTTTATTGATTTTATCGGCCGCTTTTCCGATAACCCGATTCTCGGCGTTGGCGTAGGCCTTGTGATGACCATGGTCATTCAGTCCAGCAGCGCAACAATCGGCGTTTTAATTGCCATTGCCAATCAGGGGCTTATTCCGCTGGAAGGCGCAATTCCCGTGCTCCTGGGCGATAATATCGGCACCTGCATTACGGCAGTGCTTGCTTCGCTGCGCGCCAATATTACGGCCAAAAGGGTAGCGCTGGCGCATGTAATGTTTAACTTTATCGGCAGCATTATTTTTATAACCTTTATGGGGCTGTTTATAAAACTGGTGCTGGCAATTTCCCCGGCGGACGATATTGCACGCCAGATTGCCAACGCGCATACGGCGTTTAACGTGGTAAATACGCTGCTGTTTATGCCGTTTACCGGTTTATACATTAAATTTATAGAAAAATGCCTGCCGGGCAAAGGCGAAATTATTTCGCGCAAACCTGCATATCTTGATGAGAAAATGCTGGTAACTCCTTCCATTGCCATGGGGCTTGCCGTTAAGGAAATTGTGCGCATGGGCAATATGGCGCGCCATAATGTTGAAGTTGGCATGCAGGCACTGGAAGACAAGGACGAAAATAAAATTAAATACGTGCTGGAGCATGAGCCTGTAATTGATGCGCTTGAAGAAGACATAACCCGTTACCTTACCAAAATGAGCGAAAAGGAAATGGGCGCCGAACTTTCGGCAATGCATACAAGGCTGCTGCACGCCTGCACGGATATTGAACGTATCGGCGACCACGGCGAAGCGCTTGCCAAAGATGCACGCCGCATGTTTGAAGACGATGTTAAATTCAGCGAAGAAGCCAAAACCGAACTGCGTGCTTTGGGCGAACTGGTTATGCAGGCCAGCGGCAAAGCCATGGAAGCGCTTGCCAATAACGATAAGGTGCTGGCGCAGGAAGCGTGGGATATTTGCCGTCAGGTTAAAAAAGCACAGAAAGAAATCCGCAAAAACCATATTGTGCGCCTTAACGAAAAACGCTGCGACCCTGTTGCCGGGTTTATGATGATGGAAATTTTAATAAACCTGAAGCGCGTTTCCGACCATTCTAAAAATATAAGCCAGATTGTTTTGGGAATTTTTTAAAATTAATTAAAAAAACTGTTGACAAACAGATTTTACTGCTGTATAATTAATTTCGTTGTTGAGAGATGCGGAAATAGCTCAGTGGTAGAGCACCTCCTTGCCAAGGAGGGGGTCGCGAGTTCGAATCTCGTTTTCCGCTCCATGAATTGTCAGCCCGGCAGTTTACTGCCGGGTTTTTTGAATTTATTCAGAAAAGAATAATGATATATTGTAGGAATAGCAGTAAAATTCTTGTCAAGTACCGCTGGTTGTGATATTATATTATGAGCAATGTGTGTAAACAGCTGCATTTTTAACAATAAAACTAATGTAAAAAACATGCTGTAATAATCAGCACATATAATTAAGGGAGGATTTATTAATGAACGTAACAGTAGAAAGAGTCGGCAACGACGCAACTCTTAAAATCACTTTGCCCGCAGAGGAAGTAAACAAAGGCTTTAAAAAAGCCGTTGCAAAAATTGCAGGCCAGGTAAATATCCCCGGCTTCCGTAAAGGCAAAGCCCCCCGCAATATTATTGAAATGCACTATGGCAAAGAAGCAGTAAAACAAGAAGCATTTGAACTGGTTGCTAACCAGTGCTATACCGAAGCTCTGGAACAGGAAAAACTGATTCCGGTATCCGACCCGAAGGTTGAAGATTCCGTATTTGAAGAAAACAAAGATATGGAACTTACCATTAAAGTAACCCTCAAACCGGAAGTTAAACTTGGTGATTACAAAGAACTGCATGTAGAAAAAGAAGCAGTTGAAGTTACCGACGAAGCAGTTGAAGAACAGGTACAGGGCCTGCGCAGCCGCCATGCAAAAATGGTAGAAGCTGAAGAAGGCGCTGTAATTGAAAAAGGCGACTTTGCTATTATCGACTTTGCAGGCACCGTTGACGGCGAACCGTTCAGCGGCGGCGAAGGCAAAGGCTATCCTCTGGAAGTTGGTTCCAACTCCTTTATCCCCGGCTTTGAAGACCAGCTTGTAGGCCTTAAAAAAGGCGATTCCACCGATGTGGATGTAACCTTCCCGGAAGAATACTTTGTTAAGGAACTGGCCGGCAAACAGGCAATCTTCAAAGTAAACGTACAGGATGTAAAACGCAAAGAACTGCCGGAACTTACCGATGAATATGTAGCAGCAAACAGCGATTGCAAAACCGTTGAAGAACTGCGCGCAAGCTACAAAGAACGTATGCAGAAAGCAGCTGAAAACAATGCCCAGATTGCTTATGAAAAAGCACTGATTGACCTTGCAGTTGCCAATGCGGAATTTGAAGTTCCCGAAATCATGATTGAAGACCGCGTAACCCAGATGATTGACGAAATGCGCATGAGCCTTGAAGCACGCAAACTCACTCTGGAACAGTACATGCAGTACAGCGGCATCGATATGAAACAGCTTCGTGAACGCCAGCATGACGCTGCTGTTGAAAACGTTAAAACCGACCTTGTTCTTGACGCTATTGCCAAAGCTGAAAACATCCAGGTATCCATGGAAGATGTTGACAGCGAACTTTCCGCTATCGCTTCCCAGCATGGCGCAACTCTTGAAGACGTTAAGAAAATCATTAAATCCAATGGCACTATGGGCCTGCTGCTCGCAAACATTCTACGCCGCAAAGCTGCCCATGTAATCATTGACAGCGCGAAATAATTTAAGCGCGGTTAAACCACAGTAAAGGGGTGTGACAATAATGAATTATGTGCCAATAGTTGTAGAACAGTCAAACCGCGGAGAACGCTCTTACGATATATATTCCCGCCTTTTAAAGGACAGGATAGTTTTTGTTACCGGCGAAATAGATGATACTATGGCCAATCTCGTTATCGCCCAGCTGCTCTTTTTAGAGTCGGAAGACCCCGATAAGGATATCCATCTCTACATTAACAGCCCGGGCGGCAGCGTAAGCGCCGGCCTGGCAATTTATGATACAATGCAGTACATAAAGCCTGATGTTTCCACAATCTGCATGGGCATGGCCGCCAGCATGGCATCCGTGCTTCTGGCTGCCGGTGCTCCGGGCAAACGCTTTGCCCTGCCGTACTCCAGAGTTATGATTCATCAGCCGCTGGGCGGCGTTCAGGGGCAGGCTTCCGAAATTGAAATCACCGCGCGCGAAATTCTGCGCCTCCGTGATGAAATGAACGGTATTTTAGCCAGCCATACCGGACAAACCAAAGAAAAGATTGCGCAGGATACTGACCGCGATAACTACATGAGCAGCCAGCAGGCCAAAGAATACGGCCTGATTGACGAAGTGGTATCGCGTAAACCTGCTAATGAAAAATAAAGGCTTTAAGGAGATACTCAAAATGAAATTCGGTGGGGACAATCACCATGATGCCCCGGTTTGCTCTTTCTGCGGCAAGCGCGAAGCGCAGGTCAGCAAAATGTTCAGCAAAGTGCTTGGCGAAGGTGATTTGTTTATTTGCGATGAGTGTATAAAACTCTGCAATGAAATGCTTGAAGAAGAAATGCGGGCAAGGGCTGTAAACCATACTGAAATTGCCGAACTGCCCAAACCCAAAGAAATAAAAGCAATTTTGGATGAATATGTAATCGGCCAGGAAGAAGCTAAAAAAACCCTTGCCGTAGCCGTTTACAACCATTATAAACGCATTGACTACGAACTTAACCATGTTCCCGGCGACAAGGATGTTGAACTGCAAAAATCCAACATTTTAATGCTTGGGCCTACCGGCAGCGGCAAAACACTGCTGGCACAGACTCTGGCAAAAATATTGCAGGTTCCTTTCGCCATTGCCGATGCCACCGCTTTAACGGAGGCCGGTTATGTAGGCGAGGACGTGGAGAACATTCTGCTGCGTTTAATCCAAAATGCAGATTACGATATTGAACGCGCACAGCGCGGCATTATCTACATTGATGAAATTGACAAAATTTCGCGCAAGTCCGAAAATCCTTCCATTACGAGGGATGTTTCCGGCGAAGGCGTACAGCAGGCTCTGCTGAAAATTCTGGAAGGCACGGTTGCCAACGTTCCGCCTCAGGGCGGGCGTAAACATCCGCACCAGGAATTTTTGCAGATTGATACCACAAACATTCTGTTCATCTGCGGCGGCGCGTTTGACGGGCTGGAAAGCATCATCAGCGCACGCACGGGCAAAAAGAATATGGGCTTTGGCGCCGATATTAAAACCAAAGACGAAATCAGCCTGACGGATACCTTTAAAAAGGTATTGCCGGAAGATTTGATGAAATTCGGTTTGATACCGGAATTTGCCGGACGCCTGCCGGTTGTTGTAACGCTTGAAGCACTGGACAAGGCTGCGCTGATTAAGATTTTGCAGGAGCCTAAAAACGCACTGGTAAAACAGTATCAGCACTTTTTGGCTATGGACAATGTAGAGCTTGAATTTGAGCCGGATGCACTCGACGCCATTGCCGAAGAAGCACTGAAACGCAGTGCCGGTGCGCGTGGACTGCGCGCTATTATTGAAGCGGTAATGCGCAATGTAATGTACGACGTGCCTTCGCGCAGTGATGTTGTAAAATGTATTGTAACGGCCGATTCCATCCGCAATCATGCAGAACCTAAAATGATTGTGGCGGCAGGCTGAAAGAAAAATAATGGGGGAAGGGGATTTTAACCTTCCCTCTTTTTGGTTTTATGGGCCTTTTGTGATACAATTATAAGAGATTTGAATTTTAATATAAAATAGGGGGATGCTAATATAAATGGAAGCATCAGGAAAATTAATGCCCCTGCTGGCGTTAAGAGGAATTATCGTATTCCCGGGAATGACGGTAAACCTTGATGTAGGCAGGGATAAATCAATAAATGCGGTTAATGCTGCCATGCAGCTTGATAAAAAAATACTGCTGGTAACTCAGCGCGATGCCGAAACCGCAGACCCGAAACGCGAAGAACTGTATAATTATGGCGTTGTTGCCGAAATTAAGCAGCTTTTAAAACTGCCGAGCGGTGCAATCCGTATTTTAATTCAGGGGCTTGAAAGGGCAGAACTTACTTCTTTAATTGACGCGCCTTTTAAAGATACTTACCTTGAAGGCTTTGCCATGCCGGTAGCCAGCATTGAGCCGGAAGAAAATTCCGAAACCGAAGCCATGCGCCGCGTGCTGCTGCAAAGCTTTGAAAAATGGCTTGTTACCGGCAAAAAAGTAACCACCGAAGTTATGCTTAACTTTAAAAACATAACTACCGCCGGTGAAATTGCCGATATTATTGCCGGTTATTTAACAATCAGCATTGACGAAAAAGAAGAACTGCTGGAACTTGCCGATGTAAAAGAGCGTATGCACAAGCTGCATACTTTTTTGTGCAAAGAACTTGAAATTGCCGAACTCGAAAAAAACATTACGCAGGAAGTACGCAAACAAATAGAAAAAAACCAGCGTGAATATTATCTGCGCGAGCAAATTAAGGTTATTAACAAAGAGCTTGGCGAAGGCGACGAACGCCAGGCCGAAGTTGACGAATACAAAAAGCAGATGGAAGGCCGCGACCTGCCGCCTGAAGTAGCAGATAAAATTAATAAAGAGCTTGACCGCTTGTATAAAATGCCGCCGATGATGGCAGAAAGCGGCGTTATCCGCAATTATGTGGAAACGCTTCTTGCTTTGCCCTGGGGCATTTACGGCAAGGATAACTTTGATTTAAAACACGCCGAAAAAGTGCTTAACAAAGACCACTACGGCCTTGAAAAAGTTAAAGAGCGCATTTTGGAATACCTTGCGGTGCGTGCTCTTACCAAAAGCGGCAAAGGGCCTATTTTGTGCCTTGTCGGGCCGCCGGGCGTTGGCAAAACTTCGCTGGCGCAGTCCGTTGCCCGCGCTATTGACCGCAAATTTACACGCATGTCGCTGGGCGGCGTGCATGACGAAGCCGAAATCCGCGGCCACCGCCGTACCTATATCGGCGCAATGCCGGGCCGCATTATTCACGGCATGCAAACCTGCGGTGTTATGAATCCGGTTTTCCTGCTGGACGAAGTGGACAAAATGTCGTCCGATTTCCGCGGCGACCCTGCTTCCGCACTGCTTGAAGTTTTAGACCCGGAACAGAACAACACCTTCAGCGACCATTATGTTGAAATACCTTTCGACCTGTCGCAGGTATTCTGGATTGTAACGGCCAACACCGTGGAAACAATTCCGCCCGCACTGCTCGACCGTATGGAAGTGGTGCAGCTTTCCAGCTATACCGAAGATGAAAAGGTAAAAATTGCCGAACTGCATCTTTTGCCTAAAGAACGCCAGAATAACGGCTTAACGGCCAAAACGCTTTCCATAACGGAAGATGCGCTGCGCATGATTATACGCGGCTATACGCGCGAAGCAGGCGTGCGCAATCTGGAACGCAAAATTGCGGCAGTCTGCCGTAAAACCGCTCTGCGCATTGTTAACGGCGAAGCCAAAAGCGCAAAAGTAACAGCTAAAAATTTACATAAATATCTCGGCAAGGTAATTTATCTGGAAGACGATGTAAGCCTCGAAGCAGCAGCCGGCATCTGCACCGGCCTTGCCTGGACCCGCGTCGGCGGCGAACTGCTTAAGGTAGAAGTTGTGGCCTGCAAAGGCAAAGGGCATCTTGCGTTAACGGGCCAGCTTGGCGACGTTATGAAAGAATCTGCCCAGGCGGGTTATACTTACATCCGCTCGCGCGCAGATGAACTTGGCCTTGACAAAGATTTTTACGAAACTACCGATATTCATATTCACCTTCCGGAAGGCGCAATACCTAAAGACGGGCCTTCGGCCGGCATTACCATGGCAACGGCAATGATATCGGCGTTAACGGGCCGCAAAGTTAAAAAGAACCTTGCCATGACTGGCGAAATAACGCTTTCCGGCAGAGTGCTTCCGGTTGGCGGCATTAAGGAAAAATTCCTGGCTGCCCACCGCTACGGCGTAAAAACCATTATTATGCCGGCTAAAAACGAGCAGGATTTGGAAGAACTGCCCGCAAACGTACGTGCAAAAATGCACTTTATTCCCGTAAAACATATGGACGAGGTGTTAAAAATAGCATTGGAGGATTAAACGCGATGAACAAAGGAGTTTGGGACATAGTCCGTGCGCAGTTTGTCACGTCTGCCGTTAAGGCAGAACAGTACCCTTCGCCGCAAATGATTGAAGCCGCCTTTATCGGGCGCTCCAATGTCGGCAAATCTTCTCTTATTAACTCGCTCTGCCGCCGCAATGGGCTGGCGCGCGTAAGCGCCACCCCCGGAAAAACGCAAACAATTAACTACTATTTGCTGAATGCCAAACGCAATGTAGAAGGCGGCGCCGATACAGCACAGTTTTACCTTGTCGATTTGCCCGGTTACGGCTTTGCCAAAACAGGCAAATCCAATAAAGATTTATGGTCCGGCTTTATCAGCAAATATCTTTCAGGTTCGGACAACCTGGCATTAGTATGCCAGCTGATTGATATCCGCCATAAGCCGATGGAAAGCGACATAGAGTGTTACCACTGGCTGCTGGGCTGCGGTCTTAACGTGCAGATTATTCTCACTAAAGCCGATAAACTTTCCAAAAATGCAGCCATGGCCCAGAAAGCCCTTTTTAAACGCGAACTTGGGCTTGACGACAGCCGCATTATAACTTATTCGGTAACGCAGAACACTATGCGCAGTGAACTTATTAACCGTATTATGACGGCACTGGAAAACCACAGATAATTTTGTAAGCGCACAGATTGTAGGGAGTGGTTTGTATGGGGATTTTTGACATAATGCTGCATGTAAGGCGCCTGATGATGTTCGTGCTGGCAGTGCTTATAGGCTTTCTTTTTCAATACATGGCAATACCTATACCGTTTTTGCTCGGCGGCATAGTATCCTCCATGTTCTGGAAAGTTATAGGCGCACAGGTATACTGGCCGCGTCAGTGGCGCGAACTTGGCCTTTGCGTAGCCGGTTACGGCATTGGGCGCAACTTTACGGCAGAAACCATGCACGAACTTTCCATGCAGTCGCTTGGTGTGCTTGAAGCAACCGGCGCCGCCGTAGGAGCTTCGGTTATTATAGCGTGGTGGACATCACGCCACAGCTATGCTAATCTGCAAAGCTGCGTAATGGGCTGTATGCCCGGCGGGCTTACGCAAATGATGCTCATGAGCGAAACCGACAAGCGCGTTGATTTCAGCGTGGTAATGGTAATGCAAACCCTGCGCCTCATGAGCGCCATTATCATCGTACCGTTTCTGGTTGTGCACGGCCTTGGGGCAGAAATAAAAGATACCGCACTTCCGGCAGCACAAACAGGCGGCTACACCTGGTTGTGGATGGTGCCTATCGCAGCAATTGGCGCTGTTGTTCTGCAAAAGCTGCATATACCAACGCCGCGCCTGTTGGGGCCAACGCTTGCCGCGTCTGCCTGCTCATATTTCTTCGGCACCTTTCAGCCCGTGCCCGACCCTCTCATGACGGTTGCGCAAATAAGCATCGGCCTGTATATGGGCATGCTGCTTGACCCTGCGCGCATAAAAGAAACCGCCCGCCTTATGCCGTTTATAATAACAGGCATCTTAATAATTATTGCTGTCAGCGTTGCCATGGCCTACTATCTTTCCGGCATTTACGGCTTTTCGCTTATAACCGCCTTTTTGGCAATGGCCCCCGGCGGCATTGCCGAAATGTGCCTTGCAGGCATGAGCATGGGCGAAAACGTTTCGATAATTTTAACCTATCAGCTGGTTAGAATGCTTATTTTAAATATCACCGTGCCGATGGGGCTGACGTGGTATTTTAAAGATAAATAATATCAATTAGGATATTATAACGCAAAAATAAAAATGGTAAATTTTTACCAAAAGGCTTGACAACACTATTAGTAATAGTTATAATTAGGGCAACAAATCAATATTTCGTACAGGTACAGTAATTGTTTAAATGTTTATCGGTGCAAATCCGATGCGATCCCGTCGCCGTAACGGCAATAAAAGCCGGAGCCGGTCAGCCAGCCTGTATAAGCATCACTGCTTGACCTGCGGGAGACAGGAAGGAGATGTTTACTAACCAACCGGCTTTGTTTATGTGAGAGTGGCAGGGCCTCTTGATTGTAATTATCTGAACCCGTCTTTTCGTTTTGGAAAGACGGGTTTTTATCTTGCCTGCGCAGGTTGGAATATTGATTTTTAAAATTCATTTAACGTTCTCAGATACTCATTCTCTACTCCTCTTGCAGTGCCCGTTGGGGTGCAGGTGCTGCTTTGGCCGCCGTGCTTTTACGGCGGCTGTTTTATTTTGCCGCAAAAAGTTGAGCAAAACCTCTTTTGCTGTTATACTTAAAACAGAAAAATATTTTCAGGAGGTTTTAAAATGAAAGTAATTTCTACCGAAAAAGCTCCGGCTGCTATTGGCCCATACTCTCAGGCAATTGAAATTGGCGGCATGCTTTTTGCTTCCGGGCAGATTCCTGTTGACCCTGCTACCGGCGAAGTTCCGGAAGGCATTACCGCACAGGCAGAACAAAGCTGCAAAAATGTAGGCGCAATTTTGGCAGAAGCAGGCCTTGGCTACGAAAACGTAGTAAAAACCACCTGCTTTTTGGCAGATATGGCAGACTTTGCCGCCTTTAACGAAGTTTACGCAAAATACTTTACCGGCAAACCTGCACGCAGCTGCGTTGCCGTTAAAGGCATACCCAAAGGCGTACTTTGCGAAATTGAAGTAATTGCCGCAAAATAACAAACTAACAAAAAAGGTTGTACCGGCTGGCAAAAGCCATACAGTACAACCTTTTTTATTTTTATTATGAAACTTTATACCTTAAATTTTTAAGAGCCTGTTTATGGTGTTTGGTAACCATGGCAGGCGAGCAGTTTAACAGCTCGGCAGCTTCCCTGCCGCTGTAACCATTTATGTAAAGCGC
>ENA-OPDW01000118-OPDW01000118.1-human-gut-metagenome-genome-assembly--contig:-NODE-118-length-68645-cov-2.925004_pt1 | contig 68645 bp, 55 predicted proteins | sample MGYA00241264_ERZ501508 | MGnify/ENA primary metagenome ERZ501508 (study PRJEB25962, sample SAMEA2042575) | human gut metagenome | biome: human gut; feature: human-associated habitat; material: faeces...
TCACCATATCGCAGATGGAGGTGTCGGGCTCGTGGCCGATACCAGTCACCACGGGCACCGGACAGGAGGCCACGGCGCGCGCCAAGCACTCATCGTTAAAGGTCATAAGGTCCTCAAACGAACCGCCTCCGCGCACAAGCAAGATGCAGTCGGGAGCAGGCTCGATAGCGGCGGCGCGGCGCAGGGCCTCGATAAGCTCGGCAGGAGCCCCCTCGCCCTGAACTTTCGCGCCCACGCAGATAAGCTCCACAAGCGGGTTGCGGCGGCGCAGCGTACGCTTCACGTCGTCGATCACCGCGCCCGAAAGCGACGTGACCACGGCCACGCGATTGCAAAACACGGGAACATGGCGCTTGCGCGTCTCGTCCATAAGGCCCTCGCGACGCAGTTTCTCGGCAAGAGCCGCCACCTGCTGACGAAGCAGGCCCTCCCCCGCGAGCGAGAAACTCCGCGCAATAAAGCTCATGCGCCCCGTGGGCTTGTACAGATCAAACGAGCCGGTAAACTGCACCTGTAAGCCGTCGCGCAAATCGAAGGCGCGCTTTGAGTAGACGCCGCGCCAAATCTTGCAATCGACTGCAGAGGCATCGTCCTTGATTTGAAAATAGCAGTGGCCGCTTCGAGCGTTGGGTCCGCGAAAACCCGTCACTTCGCCAATTACCGTGAGCTGCGGGATGGCATCGAGCGCATTCGCCGCCATCTCGACCGCTTGGGAAACAGAAAGGGCATCGGTGTCCTTCCCCGCAGCGGATTGCCCCGCAGCCTCGCTATCGGCCATGGCGTTCGCAAAGTCGATAAACGAGCCCGAAGAGGTCCCGGTCAAGTTCCAGCCTTCCACTATCAGCCCCCCTCTCTTTTTATATGAAGCATCGTCTTAATCAGATAACAAGTCTATCGCGCCGCCCGGACAGGAACGACGCGATACCCCTCCCCGCATGACAAAAGCCCACGGGTTTGTTTTGTCATATTTCTCGATAGGGTCGCTAATCGTTGCGACGAGACGTGCGAGCGAGCAGGTAGAGCAGCTGAATCACCGAGGAGAGGGCAGCCGCCACGTACGTAAGCGCAGCTGCGGTGAGTACCTTCTTGGCGCCACGCACTTGCTGAGCGCTCATGCCCGATTCCTGGATATAGCGCACGCCGCGACGGCTTGCATCGATCTCGACCGGCAAGGTGACGACTTGGAAAAGCACAGAGAACGAGAAGAGCCAGATGGCAAGCGTGGTCAGGCCCGCAAGGTTCAGCGCAACGCCGAGGATAAAGACGATTGTCCAGGCGTTCTGGGTGAGATTCACGACCGGCACCAGGGCCGAGCGGAGCTTCATCATCGCATAGCCCTGCTCGTGTTGAGCGGCGTGACCCGCCTCGTGGCACGCGACGGCAACGCTCGCGACCGACCCGCCGTACTGGTTATCGCGCGAAAGGTAGAGGTTGTTATCGGTGGGGTTGTAGTTATCGGTAAGGGTGCCGCCAATGCTTTTGATGCCAACGTTTTGACAGCCGTTGGCGTCGAGCATGCGGCGCGCTGCCTCGGCGCCGGTGATGCCATCGGACTTGACGTTAGACCAGGTGCCGTACGTTGACTTGATATACGCCTGGGCGGCAAGGCCGATAACCGTGGAGATGAGCACCACGAGCAAGTAGAGCGGATCTATTCCGTAGCCGTAACCGTATCCGTAATAGGGCATGTGTGTCCTCCTCATTTCAAATTTAAGGAAGTGTACCCAAAAGCCCCTTGCTCCCATGTGACAAAAAAACGACAGGTTTATTTTGTCACATCCAAGCCTTCGCCGAGGAGTGCTGTCCAAGAAACACCAGCTAGATACCTATGTGACAAAAAGACGACAGGTTTAATCTGTCACATTTTGCCGCTGGCCGAAATGTCGAGTTACCGCGGACGAATCGAAGACGGCTCCCTGGCCGCCCTGCCCTTACTCCCACCGATCGCAGGGCCCCACTCAAGTTGTAATGCAACGCGGCACGCACGCCCGGCAACACTATGGCTGCAAGATTTGATAGCCCGCTTTGCGCACAACATCCGAAAGAGCTCCCTGATCGATTGGGGTCTTCGATCGAACCGTGGCGATACGGCTCCCAAGGTCAACCGTGGCCCAAGTCCCCTCGACGGCATTCAAAGCATTGGCAACGTTTTGCGCACAGCCTTCGCAGCTCATACCGCCAATGAGGAAATTCGCTTGATATGGATAGTGGGAGACATCGGTATCGGCCACGATAGCCTTCTTAACACGCGTGCGCTTCTGCCCATCCGAGCAGCAGCTCTTGCCAGAAAAACTGGCAACAATGCGAGAGAGACCTAAGAAGAATCCCACCGCAATGATGATCACGACGATGACAGTGGATACGGACATATCAATGTGCCTTTCTTGTTGGTGGGCAACCCCTGAGCCCATGTGCTGCCGACTATACCCCGCTCGGGTTGAGAAGCATCGACCGTCATATAAGTTTAATTAAGTTTACTTTTCCTCTTGACTGCAGCGCTGCAAGGCTATAAGTTCCCCATAGTTAACTTAGGGTAACAACCCGCTGCTCCCTGTGCGCAGCGAAACCACGAGAGGAGAACGCCATGACATGGCCCATCGATGTCCAGGCCCTCGAACAAGCCATAGTGCGCAACTGCTCCCCCACTTTGGCTGCGCTAAAACCCGCCAGCCTGTTCACCTTTCCCGGCTCGTTCACAGCAGAAGCACCCGAGGACCAGAGCGAAGCAAGCGCGCACAGGCAGGCCTTCCTCGAAGCAGTGAGATATTGCCAACGTCAAGTTTCAAACGCCGGAGTCGCAATCCGCATTCTGGCCTGGAAGCGCTGCGGAGCCCTCGTCTACGTGTATCGCCCTCGCGAACTTGCAGCGTATCTTGTCGAACGGCGGGCGGCGCATCCGCTCGAGAACGAAGGGTATCGCCCCGGCGATCTCGATGCGTGCCTCGATGAGCTGTCGCGTCGCCTGCAAAACCGGTCGAGCGCAGGCACAAAACAAGCGCGCGATGAAAGCAAGCCCTGCCCCTGCAGCAATCGCGTTTGTCGAAGTGAGTTCCCGCACGAAATCGGCTTTTTCCTGGGCTATCCCTACGAAGACGTGATCGGCTTCATCGAAAACCGCGGGCAAAACTACCTCGAAGTTGGCCCTTGGAAGGTATACGCCAACCAAAGCCAAGCAAGGCGGACGTTCGCTCGCTATCGACGCTGCGCACGCATATACGCCCGCGCATATCGAAGCGGGCAGAGCCTTCGCCGCCTCACAGTAAGCCCCGCGGCAAGCGGGCGCAACGCAACGCGCCCACAACACGTACAACGGTAATCCAGCCCATCCGGGCATCGATCGAACAAAGGAGTTCAACATGAGCAAGGTAGCAGTGGTGTATTGGACCGGCAGCGGCAACACCGAAGCGATGGCAGCGGCAGTGGCCGAGGGAGCCGAGACAAAGGGCGCAACCGTCGAGCAGATTCTAGCCGCCGATTTCTCCCTCTCCGCAGCCGAGGAATACAACGCTTACGCCTTTGGCTGCCCCGCTATGGGCGCAGAGGAGCTTGAAGACAGCGAATTCCAACCCATGTGGGACGAGGTTAAGGGCAGTCTTGGCGACAAGAAAGTCGTACTCTTTGGCTCTTACGGCTGGGGCAGGGGGGAGTGGATGGATGCCTGGAAGGAAGATGCCGAAGAAGCCGGCGTCAACGTCATCGATTCCCTCATCATCAACGAACAGCCCGATGGGGACGGCATCGCCGTCTGCCAGGCCCTCGGCGCCCAACTCGCCTAGCAGCCCATGTGACAGCAAAACGACAGGTTTATTCTGTCACATCCGACCGTTCACCGGTCGACACCTCCATGTGTGACAAAAAGTCCTCAGGTTTAATCTGTCACATTTTGCCGTCTACCAAAAATCTCAAACCGTCCAACAGCGGCACGTGCGTAACTGCCGAGCGCCCCACCTCAACTAATTTGCGTCACCACCCAAATAGCGTCCGCTGGCCCCCGTCGACGGGCGCTATAGTTGATGTCGTCACGACACTATCGAGAAAGGGCGTTCCCATGAACGATTTTTCCTTCTATTCGCCGACGCGCATCATGTTTGGTCGCAAAATGGCCGACCACGTAGGAGAGCACGTCGCAGCCGCTGGCTACACCTCGGTGCTGCTGGTATACGGCACCGGCTCCGTAGTGCGCACCGGAACGCTCGACCGCGTTAAAGCCTCACTCGACGCCGTGGGCGTCGCGCACGTGGAGCTCGGCGGCGTACGCCCCAACCCCGAAATTTCCTCGGTTCGCGAGGGCCTGCGCATCGCACGCGAGGCAAACGTCGACTTGATTCTGCCTGTGGGCGGCGGCAGCGCCATCGACTGCGCCAAGGCCATTGCCCTGGGCATTCCCTACGACGGCGATGTCTGGGATTTCTTCAGCAAGCGCGCCACGCCGACGCAGCGCGTAGACGTTGCCTGCGTGCTCACCCTCCCCGCATCGGGCTCCGAAGCCTCCAATTCCTACGTCATCAGCAACGATGCCGAGCATCTCAAATGCGGCTGCAACACCGACCTCAACCGCCCCGTCATGGCGTTCATGGACCCCGAGCTCACTTTCACCCTGCCGCCCTACCAAACCGCAGCGGGCATCACCGACATGTGCGCGCACATCATGGAGCGGTTCTTCTCAGGCCAGCCCGCGGTTCCCGTTACCGATAACATCGCCTGCGGCCTAATTCGCGCCATCATGGATGCGGCACCGCGCATAATGGAAGATCCGCAAGATTACGACGCGCGTGCCAACATCATGTGGGCAGGCACCCTCGCCCACAACGGTATCGCAGGCTTGGGCCTAGGCTGTGCCGGTGGCCGCGAGGGCGACTGGAGCTGCCACGGCATGGAGCATGAGCTCTCGGCCTTTGATGTGAAGATCACGCACGGCGCCGGCCTCGCGGTACTTTTCCCCGCCTGGATGCGTTACGTGTGGCGCGAGCACCCCGAGCGCTTCTTGGAGTTTGGCCGTCAGGTCTTTGGCATCGAGCCAGTGGACCCCGAGGCAGACGGCGTAGATATCACGCCCGATCAGGCAATCGAAGATGCCGTGATGGAAACCATCGACGAACTCCAGGAGTTTTTCTGCTCCCTCGGCATGCCGCGCACGCTCGCGGAATTTGGCATGAAGGCCGATGATATCGACAGCCTGATGCCGGGCCTCAAGATCACGCGCGGCGAGGTGTTTGGCAACTTCAAAAAGCTCACACTGGACGACGCCCGCGCGATTTACGAATCTGCGCTCTAACCAGAAGCCCGACCGCGCCACCCGTTGTCGCCCGCGTCACCTCGATCGTCGCACGCGGAAGCCGCAACGATGCGCACCGCACCGGAGCACGCCCCGGCCCCGGCACGCACATGGTCCCAAACGCAACGCGCCCCCGCCGAGAATCAATCTCGGCGGGGGCGTCGTCATCCTTCGACACAAACTATTCAGCCGTGCCCACTAGTCATCGCGCACGTCCGGACAAGCGGCGTCCTTAATCCAAGGAGCCTCGGGGCGGCAGATCAAACGCGCGTTGTTGTACGCCATATCAAGCGTCAGACAGGTGCGAGCCGAATAGTAACCGTCCTCACGCTGAATGGTGAGAGCCGGCTCCGGGGTATCGCCCGTCAAACAAAGCGGCAGCAGCAGCTGAATCCTGCCGTTGTAGTACTGCGGCACGGCGATGGTGTAATTGGCAGCAGCCCGGCGACTTGCCTCCATGACGGCACCCTCAAAAGCGTGGCGTAGCAAAAACGCCTTGCCCTCGCCCTTGAGCTGCTCCGGTATACGAGAGAGATTCTCGGCATCGCCCAAGATATGGTCGATATTGGTCCGCACCTCAAGACGATAATCAAACACGAAGTCAGCAGGGTTCTCGCTAAAGTGCACGCGATCAGGAAGCACGCTGAACTCAATCAGACGCGGGTCGCTCGCCTTATAAAAGCCCTTGAGAAACCACTGCTGGCGGGCATCCGGTCGCTCATTGGGCTCAAACAGCACGTAGATGGGCTCGAAACGCTCCGTAAACAGACCCGTATCCATCAGGCAGCAGTCATGCTGAAAGATCAGGACCGAGCAGCCCTCCCCCGCCTCAGCGGCCTTGTTGTACAGATGGACGGCGCGCTTGAACGTAAACGTCAGATAGTTCTTGAGCACGCGATCGTTTTCGCCCCAATCCTCAGGAGCGGCGAGCTCGCTCAGATAGGCAAAGGCAGGCATGGGACAAAATGCGAAATCAAACAGGTTCTCTTCAATGCTAAACACGGTAATCCTTACGCTCGTTTTTTAACTGACATCAAAGTAGCATGCCGTCCGGACACAAGTTGCTGTCGAGAAGACACTGCCGGCACTCGCCTGCCCCAAACACCCAAGCACAACGGCGCCCCTGCCAAGGATCACCTCAGCGGGGACGCCGCAATCAACCGCCTAGAATATGAAGGCCTTGTGAAAATGTGACAAAATAAACCTGTCGACTTTTTGTCACATTAGGAGATGTGGCCGAGGAATTCGCGGGTGCGCTCGGACTTGGGGTGGTCAAAGACCTCGGCCGGGGTACCCTGTTCGACAACCACGCCGCCGTCCATGAAGATCACGCGGTCGGCAACGTCACGCGCGAACTTCATCTCATGGGTCACCACAATCATGGTCATGCCGCCGCGGGCAAGGTCACGCATAACGGCAAGGACGTCGCGAACGAGCTCAGGGTCCAACGCACTCGTAGCCTCGTCAAACAGCATCACATGCGGGTTCATGGCCAAAGCGCGGGCGATGGCGACGCGCTGCTGCTGACCACCCGAAAGCTGGCTCGGCATGAAATCCACGCGGTCGCCCAAACCAACCTTCTCCAGCTCCTGGACAGCGATCTGCTCGGCCTCCTCCTTGGAACGCTTGAGCACCTTTTGCTGGGCGATCATGACGTTCTTCTTGACCGAAAGATGCGGGAACAGGTTGAACTGCTGGAACACCATGCCCAGCTTGGCACGCACACCGTTGATATCCACGCCTTTGGCCGTGATGTCAGCGCCCTCGAAGATAATCTGGCCGCTCGTGGGCTTCTCAAGCAAGTTAACGCAGCGCAGCATGGTCGACTTACCGGAACCGGAAGGGCCAAGTACAACCACAACCTCACCGCGGTGCACGTCGATGTCGATGCCGCGCAGGACCTCCAAGTCCCCATAGCTCTTGTGCAAATCCTTAATGCGAACGATTACGTCGTCCTCGGACATGACGTCCTCCCGGACCTCGTTGCTCTCACTCATAGATAGATCTCCTTCTCGGTCCTAGAGGGTGGCGTCGGCAGCATTCGCCTTTGCACGGGCTCCCTTAGGGGAATTCTTCTTGGCAGGCGTCTTACCCGCAAGCCTGTTCTCCAGACCGCTCACCACGCGCGTAAGCGGCAGGGTAACCAGCAGGTAGAACAGAGCCGCCACCACATACGGAGTGATGGAGCCGGTGGTGGCGACGATCGTCTTCGCATACATGACGATCTCCATCACACCCACGGCGGCGAGCAGCGACGTATCCTTGTACAGCAAGATAAACTCGCTGGTAAGCGTGGGCAAGACATTGCGGAAGGTCTGCGGAATGATGACATAGAGCATCGTCTGCATGCGATTCATACCAAGGGAACGAGCCGCCTCGTTTTGTCCCGGCGGGATGGACTGGATGCCCGCACGGAAGATCTCGCACAGATAGGCCGCCGAGTTCATGGCCATCACGATAACGCCCAGCGGATAGTTGCCAATATTCACGCCCGCAAGCGGCAGGCCGAAAAACGCGATATAGATCTGCAGGAACGCCGGCGTGCCGCGGATGATGTTGATATAGAACCCCGAGATGCCGTGCAGGATGCGCGAGTTGGAGATGCGCATAAGCGAAAGGATAAAGCCAAAGGGAATGGCCAGCGGGAACGCCACAAGCACGATGGCAAGTGCCATCAAAAAGCCCGAGAACACAACAGGCAAACTGGAGACGATGATGGGCGGGTTGAGGAACAAGCGCAGGAAGCGGTTGGAATTCCATGCCTCAACCCAAGGCTGCTCCTCGAGGAACGACTCAAGCTGGTCGAGTGCCGAAGTGCCCTTGATGCTGAGGGCGGGAATGTTCGCCACATCCTTCTCGGTACCATCGGCGAGCTCATACGTTGCGCTCAGTTGCTCGCTGCCGCCCTGCGCGGGAAAGACGACATGGTAGAGCTCGAGGCGGAAATACTTGCCCGCCTCGGTTGCCTCGGGGAAGGTAGCCTTCACCGTCTGGCCATCGACGCTGTACTTGGGTTTGACAAACGTGCGATCCATCAGGTCCTCGCCGGACAGGATGGTCACGCGCGCGTCCTCGGTGGAAAACTCGGTCCCCTGCGGAAGGGTAACGGTAAAGCCAGTGAGGGCCTCATCGTCATCGGCCTGGAACTCCCAGGTCAGGCGCGTTTCCTTGCCGCCCAGGACATCGCTGCCGGCATCGGCATTGGGCTGCGCGGTGAGCTTTTGCACCTCAAGGGCACAGGCGGGCGCGGGGGTAAGAACGGCGCCGCAGCCCAAGGCGCAAGCCGCAAGGGCACAGGCAACAACCAAACGACGCAGGGCCGCGCGGGCGCCGCCAAGTGTTGTGTTCACGGGTTCAGTCACGATAAAACTCCTTACGCTCCCGCTCGCCAAAGCACGCGCGAATACGCGCAAAGGCCCCTCCCGCCGTGAGCGAAAGGGGCCGGATGGCTACAAGCGGGGCAACAAACTACTTGATGTTGTACTGCTCCATCAGAGCGTCAACGGTACCGTCCTCGGTAAGCTCCTTCAGAGCCTCGTTGATCTTCTTGGTGAGCTCGGGGTTGTCCTTGTTGACAGCGATGGCATACTCCTCGCCGGTGCTGATCTGCTTGATAGTCTGGCAGTTGTCGAACGAGGATGCGGTGAGCTGGGAAGCAACAGAACGGTTGGTCACCAAAGCGTCGGCCTTAGAAGCCTGAAGTGCGGAGAAGCAGTCCGTAGCGTTCTTGAAAGGAACGAGCTCTGCGTTGGGGAAGTTCTCCTTGGCGAAGGACTCGGCAGTGGAGCCGGACTGGACGGCGATCTTCACGCCCTCCTTGTTGAGCTCGTCGGCATAGTTGTCGCCGGTGATGGTGGCGTTGTCCTTAAGGGTAACGATAGCCTGGTCGTCCATGTAATAGGAATCGGAGAAATCGACTTCCTTCTTGCGATCGGGAGTAGCGGTGATAGCCGCGATGGAGCAGTCGTACTTAGTGCCGCTGGCAACGCCTGCTACCAGGGAGTCGAAGTCGACGTTTTTGTACTCGACCTCAAGATCGAGCTTCTCGGCGATCTTCTTGATGAGCTCGAGGTCGAAGCCCTTGTAATCGCCATCCTCCATATACTCAAACGGCTCGTACTCGGCAGAGGTGCCCACGGTCAGCTTGCCCTTGGTGACGAGCTGCACGCTGTCGGACTTCGCAGCAGAACCGGCATCGGCACTGCCCGCGGAGGTGCCACCGTTGCCGGAACAACCGGCAAGGGCGAGAACAGCGGCAAATGCGCCTGCGGCGACTACAGCGCCAAACTTCTTGAACTTGTACATACTTTTCTCCTTCCACGCGTCCCCTCTTGGTCAGGAACGCATAAAACTAGGGGCCATTATGCTCCGCCGTGCATAATGGCCCTTCGAAAAAGTGCTATGTAACAAAATAGACTTATTTTTATCCACAATTGAAAACAATCGCCCAAACGACTAGTTCCCCTGCAGACCCCGCAGCAGTTGAATCTCATGCGCATAACCCGCAAGCTCATTGGGCGTTTCCAGAATAAACGGCAGTCCGCGCAGGCGCGGATGAGAAACAATGCGCGCAAAAACCTCCTCGCCCCCGCCGAGCTCGGCAGACCCCAGGTAGCCCGCGCCAATGACCTCGTGACGATCCTTATGCGCCCCGCAGGGATTCTTGGAGTCGTTGATGTGAACGGCGCGAAGACGCGAAGCCCCCACCACACGGTCGAACTCATCGAGCACGCCGTCGAGATCGTGCACGATATCGTATCCGGCATCGCTCACATGGCAGGTATCGAGGCATACACCCAGGCAGGCGTCCAGCTCGGGCCGGCGCGTACGCACCGCATCGATAATCGCCGCGAGCTCTTCAAAGCGGCTTCCCACCTCGGTCCCCTTGCCTGCCATGGTCTCGAGCAGCACGCACGTGCGCTGCCCCTCAAACATCACCTGGCACAGCGTATCGGCGATGAGCTCGATACCGCGCTCGATACCCTGGCCCACATGGGCTCCAGGATGGAAATTATAATAATTGCCCGGCAATGCCTCCATACGGCGCAGGTCTTCCCCCATCGCCTCGAGCGCGAACTCGCGCGCACGCTCCTTGGCAGAGCAAGGGTTATACGTATAGGGAGCATGTGCCACAAGCGGGCCAAACGAATGCTCGGCCATCAACGATCGCAGCGCGGCCACATCGTCTAAATCGAGTTGACGCACAGAACCGCCGCGCGGGTTGCGCGTGAAAAACGCGAACGTGTTTGCGCCAATAGACAATGCCGTCTTTCCCATTGCCTCGTATCCATCTGAGATGGAAAGATGGCATCCAATCGTTAACATCGCAGCCCCCTATCCCCGATGAGCACCGTAGAGCGAGTACCAGCCGTCATGCTCGCTCACGGTCAAGGGCACGTCAAACAGATCGCTCATCACGTCGTCGCACAGCAGCTCGTGCTTGGAGCCGTCGGCAAAAATGGAGGCGTCTTTGATGAGCAGCACGCGGTCGATGGCAGGGATGATGTCCTCCGGATAGTGCGTGACCAGAATGATGGAACAGCCCTCGGCGGCAAGCGTGCGCATAGTTTCGCGCAGGTGATACATACCCTGCGGGTCAAGGCCCGTGCAGGGCTCGTCGAATACGAGCACAGAAGGATTGCGCACCAGCTCGCGCGCCACGAGCACGCGGCGCACCTGGCCGGTGGAAAGCGTCATGATGTCGCGATCGGCAAGGTTCGCGATGTGCAAGCGGTCGAGCGCCTCGAGCGCACGCGCGTGGTCGGCGTCGCTCACCTCGCGATGCATGGGCAAGCCCAACGTGCCAAAGATGCCGCCGCACACGATCTCCTCGGCCGGCAGGTGCACGCGCACCTGTTCGTGCATGGTCGAGCTCACGATGCCAAGGGCATGCTTAATATCGTCCAGCAAGGGGCGCTCCTGCCCGCGAAAGCGCACGGGAGGCTCGTCGCGATACAGCGGGAAAACTTCGCGCGTGAGCAACTGGATAAAGGTCGACTTGCCTGCGCCGTTAGGACCGAGCAGTGCCACGTGCTCGCCTTCCGCTAGGCTAAAATCCTCCACGCGCAAAATCGTCTTGCCCGCACGCACCACCTCTGCATCGTGAATGCGAAACAGCGGCGGCATGGCGGCCGAACCCGCATCGATACGTGCCTCTTCCATAGATGCGCACTCCCCTTTTTGCATAAACCTCACCAAATTGAAAAGCCGATTGCCTTACTATAGGCAAATCACCGGCGGCGTACGCGCAAAAATCAAAAGGAAGTGCATATGGCAGACATGCTCACCCTCGAAGCCTTTGAGGAGGCCTCCGCAAAGGTCAAGGAGGTCACCCAGGAAACCAAGCTTGTAGAAAGCCCCTCGCTTTCTGCGCAATGCGGCAATCGCGTATGGCTCAAGCCCGAGAACATGCAGCGCACGGGTGCCTACAAGCTGCGCGGCGCCTACTACAAGATCTCCAAGCTCAGCCAGGAGGAGCTCGATCGCGGCGTCATCACCGCAAGTGCCGGCAACCACGCGCAGGGCGTGGCCTACGCCGCCTCGCACGCGGGTGCACGCTCCGTGGTCGTGATGCCCACCACCACACCGCTCATCAAAGTCGAGCGCACCAAGGGCTACGGCGCCGAGGTCGTGCTCTTTGGCGACGTGTTCGACGAAGCACAGGCGCACGCTATCGAACTTGCCGAGCGCGAGGGCCTCACCTACATCCCGCCGTTCAACGACGAGACCATCGCTACCGGCCAGGGCACCATCGCCATGGAGATCATCCAGGAGCTACCGCTGGTCGACACTATCTTGGTTCCCGTGGGCGGTGGCGGCCTGTCCTGCGGCGTCTCAACCTTCGCCAAGCTGTACAACCCCAAGATCCGAGTGATCGGCGTGGAGCCCGAGGGCGCACCCAGCCTCACGCGCGCGCTCGAAGCTGGCCACACCGTCAAGCTCGACCACGCCAACACCATCGCCGACGGCACCGCCGTGCTTGAAGTGGGCGACAAAGTCTTCCCGTACCTGCAGAAAAACCTTGACGACGTGATTCGCATCCCCGACGAGGAGCTCATCGGCTGCTTCCTCGACATGGTGGAGAACCACAAGATGATCGTGGAGAACTCCGGCCTGCTCACTGTAGCGGCGCTCAAGCACCTACCCGCCGAGAACAAGCGCGTGGTCTCCATCCTCTCCGGCGGCAACATGGATGTCATCACCATGGCAAGCGTCGTGCAGCACGGCCTGATTCAGCGCGGACGCATCTTCACCGTCTCCACGATGCTGCCCGACCGTCCCGGCATGCTCCTCAAGGTGGCAAGTGCCATCGCCGAGCAGAACGGTAACGTCATCAAGCTCGATCACAACCAGTTCGTGACCACCAACCGCAACGCTGCAGTGGAGCTGCGCGTAACCATCGAGGCCTACGGCGAGGAACACAAGCAGCAGATCGTCGAGGCACTTGCCGCCGCCGGCTTTACCCCGCAGATTGTTCAGACGCAACTGTAGGCCAGCCCAACGCGTTCACAAGTACGCACGTCAAAGCAGATGCCCCCGCAATCGCTCAAGATTACGGGGGCATTATTCTTCCTGCAAACTTTAGCCGTCTAGAGTATTTCCTGCCTTTCGCCGAACTTTTTCAACCGTGAGCCGCAATATTCCTGTATAGTAGCCGCCAACGAGTAAATGCGATGACAGGGCGAGTAGGAGCCTCATCCATCCCACAGCAAGCAGGCGGATCTGAGAACCTGCGGTGGACGGTTCCGAACATTCCCTCGAGCAGCCTCGAGCGAACGCGCCCGGCCGACGGTCACCCCCGTACGGACCGGCAAGCGCAAGTATCTTTGGGCCGGAAGCCTTCCGTCATGGGCATCGAGCGATGGGCACCGCCATCTGGCTCGCATTTTCTCATCACACCGTTGAGTATCCAACGCAGCGAGAAAGCGAGACACGAGCGTGCAACTTCGAAGCGATGCCATCAAGCGCGGTTTGGCCCGAGCCCCCCACCGCAGCCTCCTTAAGGCAGACGGACTCACCGATGAGGAAATGAACCGTCCGCTCGTCGCGGTCTTTAGCTCCAAAAGCGATATCATCCCCGGGCACAACAACCTGGACAAGATTTCCGAAGCCGTAAAGGCCGGCATCTATATGGCAGGCGGCGTGCCGTTTGAAATCGATACCATCGGCGTATGCGACGGCATCGCCATGAACCACGACGGCATGCACTACAGCCTGGTCTCGCGCGAGACCATCGCAGACAGCTTTGAGATCGCTGTCCAGGGTCACGCTTTCGATGCCGCCGTCTGCATCCCCAACTGCGACAAGATCGTTCCGGGCATGCTCCTGGGCGCGCTGCGCGTAAACCTTCCCACCGTCTTTGTCTCGGGCGGCCCCATGCTCCCCGGTCACAAGCAGGGCTGCACCTGCGGCCCCACCACCGACCTCAACTCGCTGTTCGATGGCGTGGGCCAGGTCCAGGCCGGCACCATGACCGACGAGGAGCTCAAGTACCTTGAGGATTCCGCCTGCCCCACCTGCGGATCGTGCTCTGGCATGTTCACCGCCAATTCCATGAACTGCCTGTGCGAAGCATTGGGAATCGCGCTTCCCGGCAACGGCACCATCCCCGCCGTCTACTCCGAGCGACTGCGCCTGGCCAAGCACGCCGGCATGAAGGTGATGGAGCTGCTGAAGAAAAACATCTGCATCCGTGACATCATCACCCCTGCCGCCATCCACAACGCGATGGAATGCGATATGGCCTTTGGCGGCTCTACCAACACGGTGCTGCACCTTACCGCCATCGCCATGGAGGCAGGCTGCCCCATCACCATGGACGACTGGGACGCCGCATCTGCACGCACCCCGCACCTGGTAAAGCTCCAACCCTCCGGCCCGCGCCCGCTCATCGACCTGTACGCCGTGGGCGGCGTGCCTGTGGTCATGCACGAGCTGGCCAAGCTCAACTTGCTCGACACGAGTGCCCTTACGTGCATGGGCACCTTGCCCGAGTACCTCAAGGGCTGCACCAAGCCCGCCGACGGTGAGGTCTGCCGCACACACGACAACCCCATCTCGCCCGTTGGCGCTCTGCGCGTCCTGCACGGCAACATCGCCCCCGACGGCGGCATCGTCAAGAAGGCAGCCGTCGACCCCTCGATGATGAAGCATACCGGCCCCGCCCGCTGCTTTGATTCCGAGGAAGAGGCCTGCGAGGCCATCTTCGGCGGCAAGATCAACCCCGGTGACGTGGTGGTCATCCGCTACGAGGGTCCCGCCGGCGGTCCGGGCATGCGCGAGATGCTCACCCCCACCTCCGCCATCTGCGGCATGGGGCTTTCCACCAGCGTGGCGCTCATCACCGACGGCCGTTTTTCCGGCGCCTCCAAGGGCCCGTGCATTGGACACGTGAGCCCCGAAGCCGCAGCCGGCGGCCCCATCGCCCTTATTCACGAAGGCGACATGGTGACCGTCGACATCGAAGGCGGCAAGCTCGATGTCGACGTTTCGGACGAGGAGATGGCCGCTCGCCGCGCCTCCTTCACGGCACCCGCACCCAAGCACAATCACGGCGTGCTTGCCAAGTACGCAAAACTCGTTTCCAGCGCAGATAAGGGGGCGTATATCGGATGACGACACTCGAAGAAAAGCTCGCGATGAGGAAGGCCACCATCGAGGGCCGTCCGTTCGGTCCCGGCTCGAAAACCGAGCACGAGGGCAAGACCATGACCGGCGCGCAGGCTGTTATCGCCAGCCTTGAGGCCGAGGGCGTCGATACGCTCTTTGGCTATCCTGGCGGCCAGGCCATCAAGATTTATGATGCGCTGTACGACTCCAAGAAGATCCACCATGTGCTTGCCCGCCACGAGCAGGGCGCCACGCACATGGCAGACGGCTATGCCCGCGCCACCGGCAAGGTGGGCGTGGTGCTGGTCACCTCCGGCCCCGGTGCCACCAACACGGTGACGGGCATCGCCACCGCCTACATGGACTCCGTGCCCCTCGTGGTCATCACCGGCCAGGTTACGCGCGGCGTCATCGGCACCGACGCGTTCCAAGAGTCCGATATCGTGGGCATCACCATGCCCGTGGTCAAGCACTCCTTCCTGCTCCAGTCCACCGACGACCTTACGCGCACATTCCGCGAGGCATTCTATATCGCGAGTACCGGTCGCCCCGGCCCTGTCCTTATCGATATCCCAAGCGACCTATCCAGCGCAGAGATGGTCTTCCATTACCCCGACAAGATCAGCCTGCCCAGCTACCGACCCACCTATAAGGGAAACGCCAAGCAGGTGCGCCAGGCCGTGGCATGCATCCAGGAATCCAAGCGCCCGCTCATCTACGCCGGCGGCGGCATCGTGACGAGCCACGCCTGCTCCGAGCTCACCGAACTTGCCGAGCGCATGCAGATTCCCGTGGTCACCTCGCTCATGGGCAAGGGCGCCATGCGCTGCTCCAACCCGCTGAACCTCGGTCCTGTGGGCATGCACGGCTCCAAGTACGCCAACATGGCCGTCACCGAGTGCGACCTGCTCATCGCCGTGGGTGCGCGCTTCTCCGACCGTGTGACCGGCAAGGTCGATGAGTTTGCCCCGCATGCCAAAATCATCCACATCGATATCGACCCGGCCGAGATCGGCAAGATCATCGACCCCGCTGTGCCCATCGTGGGCGACGCGAAGGTGGTGCTCGGCGCCATCAACGACCGCCTCGAAAAGACCGAGGCGCAACCCGTAGGCACCGACTGGGTCAAGACCGTGTGCGAGTGGCGCAAACGCTGGCCGCTTTACACCGAGGACTTCGAGGATTTCCCCGGTATGATCGCACCCGAAGTCGTGCTCTCCCACCTTTCCGACAAGCTCGATCCCGAGGCCTCCATCGTCACCACCGAGGTAGGCCAGCACCAGATGTGGGCGCACCAGAACATCCATCGCGAGCACGCACGCACGTTCCTGTCGAGCGGTGGCCTGGGTACCATGGGCTTTGGCTTCCCCGCCGCTATTGGTGCCAAGATCGGTTGCCCCGAGGACGAGGTCGTCTGCGTCGCAGGCGACGGCTCCTTCCAGATGAACTCGCAGGAAATGGCCACCGCCGCCATCAACAAGGTGGGTGTCAAGGTGCTCATCATGGACAACCGTGCCCTGGGCATGGTTCACCAGTGGCAGCGCCTGTTCTACAACGAGCGCTACTCGTTCACCGAGCTCGACGCCAACCCCGATTTCGTCAAGCTCGCCGACGCCTACGGCTGGCAGGCCGCGCGCATCAGCAAGCCCGAAGAGATCGACGAGGCGCTCGACGCGATGCTCTCGGCAGAAGGCCCCTACCTGCTGGATGTCCAAATCCCCATCGATCAGACGGTCTACCCGATGGTCGCCCCCGGCGCGCCAATCGACGATATCATCGGCGCACTCGACGTCACCCTTGGCGGCGTGCGCGTGAGCGAGAAGGGCTTCGGGCCCAAGAAGGGAGGCGAGTGAGCATGAAGCACATCTTGTCCGTTCTCGTCGAGAATAAAAGTGGCGTGCTCTCACGCGTCACCGGCATGATCTCGCGTCGCGGCTTCAATATCGAGTCCCTTACCGTCGCCCCTACCGAGGACGAAACGCTCTCGCGCATGACCATTATCGTGGAGGCAGACGAAGTGGGCTTTGAGCAGATCACCAAGCAGCTCCATAAGCTCGTGAGCGTCTTTAAGATTTCCGACCTCACCGAGGCCGATGCTATCGAGCGCGAGCTCGTGCTCTTCAAGGTGCTCGCCACGCCCGAGCGTCGCCACGAGATCATCGAAATCGCAAACGTCTTTCGCGCCAAAGTGGTCGACGTGGGCAAAAACACGCTCACCGTCGAAGCTACGGGAACTCCCTCCAAGCTCGACGCCATGGAAGACCTCTTTCGCGGTTACGGCATTCGCCAGCTCACGCGCACCGGTAAGATCGCGATGTCCCGCGGGGCACACGACCACGACCTGTAACGCCTTGCTCGACGGCGCCACGGCGCGGCCGCGCACCCATTCATCGGTTTATCCGCCCATCCGGCGAATAGATAGCCCCACGGGCGCACATGTCACACCTACCAACGATTTTAAGGAGACAAACGACATGGCAGTTACCATTTATCACGAGCAGGATTGCGATCCCAGCATCATCCAGGGCAAGAAGGTCGCTATCATCGGATACGGCTCCCAGGGCCACGCTCATGCACTCAACCTCATGGACTCCGGCTGCGACGTGCGAGTCGGCCTGCGTGAGGGTTCTTCCTCTGCCGACAAGGCCCGTGAGGCAGGCCTTAAGGTAACCGACATGGCCACCGCCGCCAAGGAGGCCAACGTTATCATGATCCTCACCCCCGACGAGACGCAGCCCGCCGTCTACAAGGAGTTTGTGGAGCCCAACCTGGAGGCCGGCGACACCCTGTGCTTTGCCCACGGCTTCAACATCCACTACGGCTACATCAAGGCTCCCGAGGACGTCAACGTCATCATGATCGCCCCCAAGGGCCCGGGTCACATCGTTCGCCGTCAGTACACCGAGGGCTCCGGCGTGCCCGATTTGGCTTGCGTCTACCAGGACGCCACCGGCGACGCCTGGGATATCGCCCTCTCCTACGCTTGGGGTCTGGGCGGCGCCCGCTCCGGCATCATCAAGTCGACCTTCAAGGACGAGACCGAGGAGGATCTCTTTGGTGAGCAGGCCGTGCTCTGCGGCGGCCTCGTCGAGATGATCAAGGCCGGTTTTGAGACCCTGACCGAGGCCGGCTACCCCGAGGAGCTTGCCTACTTCGAGGTCTATCACGAGATGAAGATGATCGTCGACCTTATGTACGAGAGCGGCATTCACTTCATGAACTACTCCATCTCCAACACCGCTGAGTACGGCGAGTACTACGCCGGCCCCAAGGTCATCAACGACGAGAGCCGCCGTGCCATGAAGGAGATCCTCGCCCGCATCCAGGACGGCAGCTTTGCCCAGGAGTTCGTGGACGACTGCAACGACGGTCACAAGTGGCTGCTCGAGCAGCGCGAGGCCATCAACGAGCATCCAATCGAGAAGACCGGCGAGAAGATCCGCTCCATGTTCAGCTGGATCAAGAAGTAACTCGAGTGCAGCCTTTCACATCGCACGCAACGAAAAACGGTCGCCCCGCACAACCCGGGCGACCGTTTTTCCATCGATGTGACAAAAAGTCGACAGGTTTATTTTGTCACATTTTCACACGGCCTTCATATTTGGCCGCACACAGCAAATGCCTTGCTCGGCAGGACTCTACTCGATGAGCATCGCATCGCCAAAGCTAAAGAAGCGATACCGTGCCTTGACAGCCTGCTCGTAAGCGTCCATCACCTGATCGCGCGAGGCAAGCGCCGAGACAAGCATCATGAGCGTGGAGCGTGGCACATGGAAGTTGGTGATGAGCGCGTCCACCACGTGATAGGTGCTTCCCGGCATGAGGTAGAGCTGCGTGGTCGCGTTCTCATGCACGGTGATATCGCCGCGGCCGAGAGTGTCGGCGCCATCGGCGCGATTCTCGAAGTACCGTGCGGTAACGGGTTTTGGGGCCACGGGCGCATCCGCGTCAAAGGCGCTTTCGAGCGAGCGCACAGCGGTGGTCCCCACAGCAATCACGCGATGGCCCGCTGCCTTGGTGGCATGTACGGCGTCAACCACCTCGGCCGGCACATGATAGCGCTCGGTATGCATGACATGCTGAGTCGGGTCGTCTTCTTCCACCAGACGGAACGTATCGATACCCACTTCAAGCTCGACAGCGGCAAAGTGCGCACCCTTATCCTCGATGCGCTGCATAAGCTCGGGCGTGAAGTGCAGACCCGCCGTTGGCGCCGCAGCCGAATGCTCTTCGGGCATTGCGTAGACGGTCTGGTACTTCTCGGGATCGCCCTCGTACTCGGTAATATAGGGAGGCAAGGGCACGTGGCCCGCGGCGTGAATGGCCTCGTCAAGCGTGCGCGACTCGCCCGTTGCGGGATCGGTGCCTTGAGGCTCAAAGCGAACCAGGCGACCACCACGGCTGTCCTCGACGTAATCGGTAACCTCGGCCGTCAACACGACCGGCGCGCTCTCGGGAGCATGGGCGCCGCCCGCACGATATTCGATCTTCGCGCCGGGCTTTAGGCGCTTACCCGGCTTGACCAGGCATTCCCACACGTGACCCAAAGGATCAACGTCCTCGCGGCGCTTGAGCAAAAGCGTCTCTACCACTCCGCCAGTCTCCGCCTTGCGCCCCATCAGGCGCGCCGGCATCACGCGGGTCTTGTTGATGACCAGCAGGTCGCCCGGCTCGATGTAATCGATGATGTCGCGGAAGATGCGGTGCTCGACCGTCCCGCCGTGCTCCAACGCCACGGCGTCTGCGGCGTCGCTCCCCTTGCGGTTAAGTACAAGCAGACGACACGAGTCGCGCGGCTCGGCGGGTGCCTGGGCGATAAGTTCCTCAGGCAAGGTGTAATCAAAATCATCGGTACGCATGGTCACGGTTGGCATCCCCTTTGAGTCAAAGTTCGTTGACCATCCTAGCATGACCGCGCAAGCTCAACGCAAAACATACGACCCAGGCCCGTTGCGCATTAAAAACGCCACGGCACCTGTGCGATGCTGTGGCGTTAGCTCTAGCCGATGGGGCCGTCGTCAATATGACTTACCTGACTTACCGGATCTTAGTAGTTCTCGGCCTTAACCTCAAAGTAGGCCTGCGGATGGTTGCAGACCGGGCAAACGTCCGGAGCCTTGGTGCCCACGACGACGTGACCACAGTTGCGGCATTCCCACACCTTGACCTCGCTCTTCTCAAAGACAGCAGCGGTCTCGACGTTGTGCAGCAGCGCACGGTAACGCTCCTCGTGGTGCTTCTCGATCTCGCCCACCTCGCGGAACTTCGCGGCAAGCTCGGGGAAACCTTCCTCCTCGGCGGTTTTGGCAAAGCCGTCGTACATGTCGGTCCACTCGAAGTTCTCGCCATCGGCTGCAGCGGCGAGATTCTCGGCGGTATCGCCGATGCCCTCGAGCTCGCGGAACCACATCTTGGCGTGATACTGCTCGTTTGCAGAGGTCTTACGGAAGATCTCGGCAATCTGCTCGAAGCCCTCCTTCTTTGCGACCGAGGCGAAGTACGTGTACTTATTGGTTGCCTGTGACTCGCCGGCAAAGGCAGCCGCCAGGTTTTTCTCGGTCTGGGTTCCCGCGTATTTAGACATGGTTCCTCCTCTACGCCGCAGCATCGACACCGCGGCACTGTTGACATATGGCATACCTACCCGGCTTGCTGTGGATTGAATCGCACGGGCGCTTTTGCGGCGCCGGCGACACAGAGTCGTCAAGTGAAAACTCCTATGCAAAATGCATTCGTATTCGATTGAGCAAAAGCGCGAGAGTCAAAGCGACACTCGAAGGCAAAGCTAAGTATCGACCCTTGAAAGACATGTTCGACCCCCACTCTGTCGCGATATATCAACTAGGTCGCAACAAAAAATAACTTCGCTGCAACATGCACTGATCTATCTGGTAAAAAAGTTTAGAAATGCGCGATGGGGGCCTTCGGAACCCCTTCATTTATCAATGTATAAATGCCTTAACATGCAAAATGGTTCATGAACGCCGTTCATGAACCATCCCCAAACCTTCAAATGCCCCGTATGAGCCAAAAAGACATCTTGCCATCGCGCAATATTTGACTTTTTTGCCATTTCGGAGCAGCCGGCCTGCAGTCAAGCGCCCCAAAACGTCAATATGGGAAAACCGAAGTTTTCTTGATACATTTATACAGCAGATTTGGACATTTTTATACATTTTATACTATCGTTCCGCTTCCCAGACGCTCGGCAAATCAGCCCAACCCGACTTCGAACCGCAGCATTCAACAGGCGCAGGCCTGCTAACAAAGCGAGAACTAATCCAAATCTAGATTCCTCGTCAGACCATAGCCATTACCTATATACATCGATAAATTCTTAGTAGTTCCCTATGACAAAAGCTGCTGCCATACTCTGGTTTACCAATCAAACCAGAGAGAGGACCCCAATGCCCACTACCCAGAACGCACCGTTTCGCTACGACATCGTCGGAAGCTTTCTGCGCCCCGACGTGCTCAAGCAGGCTCGCGCTGACCATGCCACAGGCATCATCGATGACGCCGCGCTCAAGACCGTCGAAGACGTTGCCATCCGCGACCTCGTAGCCAAACAAAAGGCCGCCGGCTTACACGTAATCACCGATGGCGAGTTTCGCCGCAGTTATTGGCACCTCGACTTCATGTGAGGACTCAACGGTATCGAGCGCCGCGCGAGCCGCACCGGCTATATGTTCCACGACGAGGAGACCACGGCCGATACCGCCGTCGTTACCGGCAAAATCTCCGGCGAGAACCACCCGTTCGTCGAGCACTTCAAGTTCGTGAAGGCACTCGAGGAGGACGGCCAGATCGCGCGCCAGACCATCCCCGCCCCCGTCCAGACCTACTCCGAGGTGATTCTTGACCGCTGCGACGGGCAAATCGAAAGCCTGCGCTCCGTCTACCCGACAGACGAGGCCCTCATCGAAGACATCGCTGCCGCCTATCGCACCGTCATCGCCGACCTCTACGCCGCAGGTTGCCGCAATATCCAGTTTGACGACTGCGCCTGGGGCATCTACTGCGACACGGACTTCGTGGCCAAGACCGGCATGAGCCCGGTTGACATCCAAAAGGTCTCCGAGCTGGGCGTTCACCTCAACAACCTTGCGATTGAGGGCAAACCCGAGGATCTGGTGATCACCACGCACGTGTGCCGCGGCAACTACCACTCGACGTACGCCTTCGAAGGCGGCTACGACCCCATCGCACCGTACCTGTTCGCCCACGAGAACGTCGATGCTTTCTACCTTGAGTTCGACACGCCGCGTGCCGGCACCTTCGAACCGCTCAAGTATGTAGCGCCCGGCAAGAAGGTCGTGCTCGGCCTCGTGACCTCCAAGCAGCCCGGCCTTGAGGACGAAGAGCTCTTGATCGACCGTATCAATGAAGCCGCCAGGTACGTGCCGCTCGAGAATCTTTATCTCTCCCCGCAATGTGGCTTTGCCTCCTGCGAATGCGGCAACAAGCTTACCGAAGATGAGCAATGGGCAAAGATCGCGCTGGTCAAGCGTGTGGCCGAGCGCGTGTGGGGCTAAACAGCCTCTCGGGTATCGCAGCAAAACCCATTTACATACATAGCGCGCCGCGCTTTGTTGCAACGGGAACTTGTGCCTACAAATCCTCTCGCTCAAAGGCCATGCTCATGCAGTGAGGACCTCCCCTACCGCGCGAAAGCTCGGATGACGGAACCTCGATAAGATCGAACCCGCTCTTATACAGGAGGTCGTTCGTGACCGAATTTCGCTGGTAGACAATAACCTTGCCGGGACTTACGGCCAGCGTGTTGGCGCCGTCGTTCCACTGCTCGCGGGCAGCCGCCAACGGGTCGCCACCACCGCATTCGTAGATTCGAACGAAATCGACCCCAATCGCATCGGCCAGCACACTCTCAAGCGGCATCCCTTCGAGGCTCCTGATGGCAGTCGAGCCAGCGCTTGCCCCACGCGTCAGCTCAAAAACCTTGAGCGTCCCGAGAATCCCGGGGTGCACCAAGAACGCATCGACATCAAGCTGCGTAAACACCGTGTCCAGATGCATGCACGAGCGTTTGTGCGGAATCGAAAACGCCAAAACCCGGTCGACGCCAGAGGCGGGACTCCCCCACAGCAGCGTCTCGGCGAGAGCGTCGATACCGGAAGCATCGGTCCTTTCGGAAATGCCGATGCCAATCGTACTCGGCCCGAGCACGAGAATGTCTCCGCCCTCGATACATCCGCTTGCCTCATGGCCAGGCTCGTGCCATACGGGTGCGCCCGCATAGACAGGATGATGCTTAAAAACGATCTGCCCAAACAACGGCTCGCGACGTCGCGTGACCGACCACATACTGTTAAGCGACACGCCCTGTCCGATGATGGAAAAGGGATCTCTCGTAAAGTACAAGTTAGGAATGGGATCGATAAGAAGGCCGCCGCGCTCATTACCGTCTGCTGCAACAACATCGGCAAGCGAACGACACGCCCCGCTCGCGCAAAGCTCGAGCTCGTCAGCCCTCACACCTTCAATCAGCTTGTCAACAAGGACAAGGGGGTCCTCAATCCTTTCGAGCTTATCTTTCACCGCCTCGAGAACCGAAGGGGAAGAAACGCCCGACTGCGCGAGCCAACCATCCAGGAGCTCTTCCCGGGCAGTCGCGTTCGATGCGATCGACTCGGCAACGAGCTGGTCAAGGTACAGAACCTCAACGTCGTTTTCGCGCAGAAGGTCGGCAAATCTATCGTGCTCCTCTTGCGCCGCCGCAAGATATGGGATGTCATCGAACAGCAAACGTCCCATACTGTCCGGCGAGAGATTGAGAAACTCCCTGCCCGGTCGATGGAGCATGACTTTTTTCAACCGGCCGATCTCGGACCGGATATGTAGGCTATCACCCATAATTCTCCCTGGTTTATCGTCTTGGCCGTATTATCCCCGCTTTGGGCGTTTGATACCCTTGGAATCGAGGAACGACCAGAGGGGCAAAAACAGGTACAGGCTCGCCGCGCTTCCAAATGAAGCAAATAATCCCACTTAGGGACGCGGTCACGAGCTCTAAATGGGATTATTTGCTTCATTTGCGCAGAGGGGCGAGCCGGTTCCCGCACGGCGCGGTGGCACTGGTCGAATTTACTTCTTGTGCGCAGTTGGGTGCCACCCGAGCGGCCCCTTCGGTTCCTAACATGCTCGTAAGAAAGCACGCGCACGACACACCGTCCAGGGTCGTCATGTAAACTTTCGAGGAAAGCATGTAAACCATCGAGGAAACCGAATCTATAGAGGAGACCCCATGGCTCAAGATCCCCGCACCTCCCAGGACGAGGTCCAGCGCCTGCCCGTAGACTCGACTGAGACCTTGCCGCTCTTGACCACCGCAGACCCCGAGCAGCAAGATTCTTCCATCTCCGATGAAGAGGCATACGCTAAGCTCAAAGCCAAGCGTGCCGAACGCCGCCGCAAGAAGCTCATCCGTCGCAGCATTGTCGCGGGCGTCATCGCCGGCATCATACTCATCGCTGTCGTTGCGACCGCCATCATGAGCTCGAAACCGCAGTCCACAAACGAGCCCGTACTCGAGACGGTCCAGGAAGGAACGTTTACGACCTCGGTTGAGGCAAAAGGCCAGCTCAAGCCTATCTCGGCATCGGTAGTCTCCCCTACCGTCGACGGAACCGTGGCAGAGATCAACGTGCAGACGGGCCAACAGGTCAATGCCGGCGACGTGCTCATGACCATCAAGAACGACGGCCTCGATCGCGATGTTACCGAGGCCCAACGCGCCCTCGCCGCGGCGCAGGAAGACCTCGCCGCTGCAAAAAGGGCCCTGGCCAGCGCACAGAGCGCAACGGCCGTCGATGATGAGGGCAACCCTGCCCCTACCGACACCTCCTCGGAACAAAGCGCCGTCTCGAGCGCCCAGCGCTCGGTAGAATCCGCCCAGGCGGCCCTCGACCAGGCCAATGCCCGCGCCGCCGAGCGCACCGTAAAGGCGCCCAGCTCGGGCAGCATCGTGGAGCTCAACGCCAAGGTTGGCGCCACCGTCTCGGGCGGCATGGTCATGGGCGAAGGCGACACGAGCGGCGGCAAGCAGTGCATGCAGATCGCTGACCTCTCCAAGATGAAGGTAACGGTCCAGGTGGGTGAAAAGGACATCGCAAAGATTGCCGTGGGCCAAACCGCCAACGTCACCTATCCCGCATTTCCCGATATCACGAGCCAGGGAACCGTCACCGCCATCGCCTCGGTGGCAAGCGGTGATGGCAGCGATGGCGTGAACTTCGACGTCGACATCCTCATCGACGCGCCCGACAAACGCCTAAAACCCGGCATGACCGCCGAGGTCTCGATCATCACCGAACAGCTGGACAACGTTGTCATGGTTCCGACCCTCGCCCTCATGACCGACGACGGGGACACGTACTACGTCAACCTGGCAACCGACGAGACGGGCACCGAGACCCGCCGCGTCGAGGTAAGCATCGTGACCCAAAATGACGACGAGGCCGTGGTGGGCAAGGTCGAAACCGAGTACGACGACCAAGGCAACGAGATCAATCCAAACGTTCCCGTAACCAAACTGCGCGGCGGCGACACTCTTGTGGTCGACACGGAATCCGGCTCCAGCGATGCCGACGCTCCCGCAGACGCCACGCCATATGAGGACATGTAATGCGCCCCGTTATCGACATCCGCAACGTGCATCGCATCTTTGAGAGCGAGGCCGGCTGCGCGCACATCCTCCATAACGTGAGCCTAGCTGTAGAGCCGGGCGAGTTCGTGGCTATCACCGGCCCCTCCGGCTCGGGTAAGTCGACACTTATGAACATCCTGGGTTGCCTGGACAAACCGACGGCGGGCGACTACTTCTTGCAAGGACTCAATGTAGCCGAGCTCGATGACGACGAGCTTACCGAGGTGCGCGCCTTGAGCATCGGCTTTGTCTTCCAGAGCTTCAACCTGCTGCCGCGCCTATCGGTTATCGAAAACGTGATGCTCCCTCTCTCCTACACCAATGTACCGCGCTCGCGGCGCGAGATGCGCGCCGTCCATGCGCTGCAAGCGGTGACGCTTCCCGTCGACCACTGGGACCATCGCATATCCGAGCTCTCGGGCGGCCAGATGCAGCGTGTCGCCATCGCACGAGCGCTCGTCAACGATCCGCCCATCATCCTGGCCGACGAGCCCACGGGCAATCTCGACTCGACCACCGGAGCCCTTGTCATGGAAACGTTCCACAGGCTCCAGGAGCGCGGCAAGACCATCGTGCTCATCACGCACGACCCCGGAATTGCCGCCGAGGCCGACCGTGCCGTGACCATCCGCGACGGCCGCCTGCACGCAGGCGCCTATATTCCGGGCGCAGCGCACATGCGAAGTGCCGCCAACGTTGCCAGTGCCACCGGATTTCGCTCGGATATCGCCGCGCTTCCCACCCTGCAACCACGAGAGGGGACGACGCTATGAGCATCCGCGATTTGATTCGCGAGGCACTGCACTCGCTTGAATCCAACAAGGGTCGAAGCCTGCTTACCATCTTGGGTATCGTCATTGGCATCGCCTCGGTCATATCCATGACCTCGCTCATCGGCGGCATCCAAAACGGCCTTATCAACAGTCTGGGCCTCAATGCGGCGCGCATGATCCAAATCTATTCATCAGAAAACCTCACTGATTCGGATATCGAGAAACTGCGTAAGACGATTCCCCAGATCGAGCAGATAGGCATCATCGACAACGCCTATACCGATTATCAAAAAGACGACACCACATATAACGTCTCAACTGAGGGCATGGACATCTCCGTACTCAAGATTAAGGGGTATGACGAGCCCCTCTGTGGACGCTCCTATACTGAGGCCGAGGCCGAGACTGGCGCGCGTGTGGCGATGATCAGCGGCAACGGCGCTGAACAACTTTTTGGTCAAAACATGGAAGACGCCCTGGGAAAGACAATCAAGGTATCGAGCGGCGAAGTGCGAATCATCGGCGTGGTCGATAATGGCGCCGAATCCTTGGGATCGCTGTCGCTCATCATGCCGAGGGCGACAATCGCCGCGCTGTTCACGGAGTCGTATAGTGTGTTTCCCAGCGTGACTGCCCTCGCACGAGAGGGTGCCGATATCGACGAGCTGTGCGACACCATCAAGACCAAGATTCAGGAATTCAAGGGGCTGAGCGGCGACGATGAAAGCGGGGACGTCATGGTCAGCTCGATGAAAAGCGCTATCGACGCCATGAACTCCTTTATGGGGTCGTTCTCGCTCATCATGGGAGCCGTGGCGGGCATCTCGCTTTTGGTGGGCGGCATCGGCATTATGAACATGATGCTCACCAACGTTACCGAGCGCATCCGCGAGATCGGTATCCGCCGCGCACTGGGCGCGAGCAGGCGCGATATCACAGCCCAGTTCTTGGCCGAATCCTCGGCGCTGTGCATCACGGGCGGCATCCTGGGCGTTGTCATCGGATACCTGCTTGCCTGGGCGCTGACGCTTTTTGCCGCAAACTCCGGCATCCTGAACGAGCTTGGCGCAAGCGGAGGAATCGCCCCGAGCTTTTCCATCACGACGGTACTGCTCGCCTTTGCGGTATCCGTGGGCATTGGCGTGATCTTTGGCTTCTACCCCGCTCGCCGTGCAGCAAAGCTCGACCCGGTGGAGTGTCTGAGGTATCAGTAGGGTGACTGTGGGTGTGGGCGGTCACGGGCGTTGGCACGTGTGCGTGCTGACGATTGCCGACATGGGCGATTGCGGGCACTGGCACATGTGAGTGTTGACGATTGCCAGCACGGGTTCTTGCGAGGACAGGACTCTGCGGGCACGAGCGAGCGCCCGACACTCGATGGCCGCCGGGCATGAAATGGCCACCCAACGCACAGCGACCGCCTGACGGTGCCCATCCATCTAGCCCCACATGACAGTGCGCCGCAGGGCGCCGTCACAGCTTCAAAACGGGACCTAAGGGTCTAGGCACACAGAGCGAGCCTGCGCATACTTGGTGGTAACAGACCAAGCGTTAAGGAGGCCCACCCCATGGACGAGTTCTTTGCCATCAAGTGCCAAAACTGCGGCGGTCCCATGTATTCGCACCAGGCCAGCCGCTCATTTGAGTGCGCCTACTGCGGAACGACCACACCGTGGGCCCCTGGTGCTGGAGAGCCCAAGAGCGCTCTGGGCATTCGGCATCAGACGCTTCAAGTTGTCGACGGTCTGCTCAAGCTCACCCATGTCTCGCAGCTCGAAACGCCCGAAGATCCCGATTGGTATTTCTTCAATCCCCATTGGCGCAACCAAACGGTGCTCGAGCATCTTCTATGGGAAGACCGCGCCACCGCTTCTGAGTACCAAGAAGCCGAGCACGTGACCATCCCTTGCCCGTTTTGTGGTGCGGCCTTTGAGGGCTCGTCGACACAGCGCGTGTTCGAGTGCCCGTCGTGCGGCAATAAAATCGGTGTCGCCGACCTGCTCAAACCCGGCACATTCAGCAAGCGCCTGACCATGGGTGTTGGCGCGGAATACGTGCCCGAGCAGGGAATTTCCTGTACGATTACCGAGCAACAGGCACGCGCCAACGCTTTGCACCTCGTGCGGCAATACCCCGATGCCTTTGCAGGCCATAACGTGGAAGACGCCATTCAAAACGATATGATGCTCTTCTACTTCCCCATGGCGCTTGCCGACCTGCGCATGATGGCGTCCTTCCCAGGCAAGGGCCTGAATAAGGAAGCATTGGTGTATTACGAGGTACTCGACTGGGCGTACCCCCGGGCCAATTACCTGGATGTACGCCTTATGGGAATTCTCGAGCCCTGGGATTTCTCGAAAGTCGCCCCGTTCGATCCCGCAATGCAGGAGGGTGACTTCCGCGTGATTGCCGTCGATGCCTCGACCAAAGACAACGTCGTTATCGATAAGTTGGCGCTCGATATCGCGGGCAATGACGCCGAGTCTGCCCTAGGGTTCAGCAAAAAGAGCATTCGCAAATGGGCTCGCAAGGCGCGCAGGCACAAGGACGGCCTGGTCATGGTGCCTGTGTATTTTGTCGACCGTCCGGCGGAGGATGGTCGAGACGGCGAACAGGTACGCATCGCCGTCAATGGACAGACCGGTCGCGCGGCAGCAGTGGTGTTCAGCGAAAAGCGCGAGACGCACATTGTGGCACCCCTCAATCCGAGCCTGCGCCTTTCGAGCGAGAGCACCGTGCACGCAACGCCTATCGAGGTCAAGTACGTCAAGTCGCCTTTCTTGTACCAGATCGTCCACCGAGGTGGCGAGGGCATCGGACAGCAAACCGCTGCGGCAAGCCAGGGTGCGTATCGAGAGGAAAAGACCAAGCGCAGGGGCCTCTTCGGAGCAATTTTTGGAAAGTAGCCGAGTGACCCGGTAGAGAATGGGACCAGGGCGCCGCGGCGCATCTGCCAGCGGCGCCCTTTTGTTGACGGTGACGGTTGCAGCGGCTTGGAGCGGTACTGGTTCGGAACGAGTGGCAGGCTTGCCGCGGCCACGGACATACCGACCATCGAGAACGATGCTGTTCCTGGATGAGTGGCGGTTTTTAATGCACTTGCGAGCACGGCACCCGTTTGGGCCATTGCATCGTTTCAAATGAGTGGCGGTTTTCGAACATTTTTGAACGAGTGGCGGTTTTTGAAACGGCATAGCGCCAGATAGGTTCTGATTCTGCACGATTATCCGCCACTCATTTTGAAATGAACGTTTTACCGCCACTCGTTAACGAGAAAAGCCGCTCGGAACGCCATCCGCAAGCACCCCATCGGCACCGCCGCGCTACGCCTCCAGCGTTACGCCTCCAGGAAGGCACCCGTCTGACGACCCCACAGGCTCGCATACTCGCCGCCCGCATCCACAAGCTGCGCGTGCGTGCCGTCCTCCACGATCTTGCCGTCGGCAAGCACCACAATGCGATCGAGCGCCGCCACCGTGGAAAGGCGATGCGCCACAACAATCGAGGTGCGCCCGCGCATGAGGTTCTCGAGCGCCTCCTGCACCAGCGCCTCGGACTCGCTGTCGAGAGCAGATGTCGCCTCATCAAGCACCAAGATCGGAGCGTCGGTCAAAATGGCACGCGCGATAGCCACGCGCTGGCGCTGCCCGCCCGAGAGCTTAACGCCGCGCTCGCCCACCATGGTGTCAAACCCCTGTGGCAGACGGTCGATAAACTCGGTCGCGTTAGCCAAGCGAGCCGCCTCGCGAATCTGTTCGTCGGTAGCGTCGGGGCGCCCGTAGGCGATGTTCTCGCGAATAGAACGATGGAACAGCAGCGCCTCCTGCGGCACATAGGCAACCTGGCGGCGCAGGCTTTGCTGCGTGCAACGCGAGACGTCCTGCCCATCAACAAGCACGCGGCCGCCCTGAACGTCGTCCAGGCGAAGCAGCAGCTTGGTGAGCGTCGTCTTGCCCGAGCCCGATTTGCCCACCAGGCCCACGCGCTGGCCCGCCGGCACGTGCAGCGTAAGGTCGTCAAACACGCTCTCGCCCGATGCTGCATCGCGATAGGCAAAGTTCAAGTGCTCGAAATCAATCGCGCCCTCGTCTACCTTAAGCTCGGGAGCGTCCTCGTCATCTGCCACCAAGCGCGGCTCGTCCAGCACGCGCGTCATCTCGGCGGCGTCGCCCAGTGCACGGTTGATGCGCTGCATCATGGAACTCACGTAATTGAGCCGCATGGTGAGGTTGTACGTGTAGGTAAAAATCATAACGAGTGCACCAGCCGAGATGCCAAACCACGCGTTGCCGCCCGCCACGAAAACGCTCACCACGGCCATAGTGATAACGATAAGGCCGGAAGTCGTGAAGTTGCGCTGCATCATGGCGTGCATCGAAACCGTCTCGGCATCGCGCGCGGCACGGTCGGCGGTGTCGAATAGATCGCGTTCAAAGTCCTCTCGGCCGCAGGTCTTAACAGCCAAGATATTGGTCACAGCGTCGGAAAGCACGCCCGAGAGCTTGTTTTGCGCAGCGGACGTGGCGGCCGATAACGGCATGATGCGCTTGTACATCACCCATACAAAAGCGATGTAGACAATCATAATGAGGACCAGAATCGCTGTGAACAGCGGCACCACCGGCGCCAGGGCCGCAACCGTGCAGACAATCGAGGTAATCGTGGGAATGAGCGAGTAAACGGTCACATCCACCAGACCGGTGTAGCCACTCATGAAGCGACTCGTCTGACTCACGAGCGATCCGCCAAAACGGCTGGTGTGAAACGTCATTGACTGATTGGAGAGCGTGTCAAAGCACAGACGTGCCAGATGATAATTACCGGCGATCTCGAGCTTGTAGACGGTATAGTCCTGCAGCTTGGAAAGAATTTGGCCCACCAGGTTAACGAGCACGAGCGCGAGAATATACGGCCCAAAGACCTCGAATACCTGGTCGCCCGCCACAGGACCGGCTTGAACACGGTCGACGATAAGCGCCATGACATAGGTGTTGACAAACGTAAGCAAGAAGATGTAGCCCGCAGACGAAAACACCGAAAGGAAGACGATCAGCGGCTGCGTGCGCGTGACGTCCCAAAATCGCCGCAGCGTTCGACGCACGGTCGATCGCTTGAGCGGGCTGGTGCTTCGCTGAGACATGGGCTTCCTTTCGCTGATGATGGGTGAAACGATATTGTTGCACATTGGAGGGTAGCGCGGATGCCGGCACAGCGTCGACGGCCTGCCGGCATCCGCCCCGCCCCCACCAAGTTCCGCCGTTATTCTCCAGAAACAACTTTGTGTCACAATCCAAAGCAGCGCAATCTAGATATGGGGGCGAATCGCCTTGGAAATACAGATGAATGACGATGTGACGCTGCGCGATATTCGTCAAGAAGACATCGCCGACTACATCCGATGGGAAACCATCGAGACCGAATGGCAGCTTTGGGATGCCCCCTGGCTTTACGAAGGACGTACCCCTAAGCAATGCGAGCGCGAACTTAAGGAATATATCGAGAAACTCGGGCGCTGGGTTTCCGAAGCATCCGAGTATTCCAATTCGAGCATTCGCAGCCGTTTTGAGATCGACTATCAGGGCAAACACGTGGGCTCCTGCGCGAGCTATCTGATTGACAGCGACTGCAATATCTTGGACGGGTGCGATACAACGTCCCTCGGCAGGGCGATTGGCATCTGCGTGTTTGATCCCCAGTACCGCCGGCACGGCATTGCCACCGCGGCACTCACGGGTCTTATCGATTACCTAAAAGCCCATGGAAGCCAGCGGATCTTCACCCAAACCTGGTCGGGCAACAAGCGCATGATCGCGTTGGCGCAAAAGCTCGGCTTCGCAGAGTACCGGCGAAAAGACGGAATCCGCCAGGTGCGTGGAGACATCTACGATGGATTGACTTTCGAGCTGATGCGCTAGACGAACGGCACCCCAAGCCGCCCATCTACGGCAGGCACGCCTCGATAACATCCTTGCCCTTGAGCGCATCAATCCAGCAGCTAGGGATGCCATCAAAGCTATAGACAATGCCAGCAAGGGCACCGGCAACGGCAGCGGTCGTATCGGTATCGTCGCCAAGGTTGACAGCCGTCAGCACGCACTCCGCGTAGCTCGACGTGTTGGCAAGGCACCAAAGCGCCGCTTCGTACGTATGAAGGACATATCCGCCAGAACTGATCGAGCCACGCGGTTTTCCTGCATCAACCCCGCCCATGGACACGGCATCGCTAACCGACATGCCGTCGACAAGCGCCCTGGCAACGTGCACCATTTGCACGCATGCCTCGGTTGAAGTCGGATGTGCATGGGTGATGGCAGAAACCGCGCGAACCTCATCGTCCGTCACATCAAAAAACGCCAAAGGAACCGTGCGCATAAGCGAGCCATTGCCGTTATCGCGCTCGCCAGACAGGCCATGACCTGCTATAAGTGCACGCACCGTCGCATTGCCGATATCGAAAAGCCCATCGCATGTATAGGCGTCGTCGCGATACCACGCCAGAAACCTCGTGCGGATGTCGTCAGTATCGATGCAGCCCAGCCCACGATAGCTGTCGCATATCGCGAGCGCCATGGATGCGTCGTCGCTCCAGGTGCCCGCCGGCTGCCCATGCGTGCCAAAGCCGACCATCCCGGTGCATTCAAACGTATCCCGCCCGCGAAACTCAAACGGAACTCCCAACGCATCGCCAACAGCTTGGCCATATATGCAGTCTCGAACGTTTGCCATGACGATTCTCCTTGCCCTCGACAGCTTCTTTCCAGTCTCTCATCGGCAATCAGACAAGCACTACCCCAAAGCAACAATGTTCGTGCAAGTGAGACAGCGCCAACCGTCGCGCCGCTTGTCACCATAAGAACGGGTGTCACCTGGGATAAATATGGGCATGCCCGCACTTCTTCGTAGGCAAATCGTAAGCCCTCGCGCGGACAAGAAATGCAATGAGCGCACAGCGGTCGTGCGCCTACGCGCTGTCAGGCCACCACCCTGCAGCGACCCAAACCCCTAAAACGGTGCTTTTGTCACACGATGGAGACGGATCTCGTCGCAAACGGCATCGCTGCGATGCGTAAGCAGGTACTCCGCCGCATCTGCAACGTCCTCTGGCAAAATCATGGGCGTCCCCACAATCTCGGGACGCACCTTGGCAACCATGTCGGTCAGAACGCCGCCCGGGGAGATAAGGTGAACGCGAACGCCGTCATCAAAGACCTCGTTGGCAAACGACTTGGAAAGACCGCACAGGGCATGCTTGCTCGCAACATAGGCGCTCTGATTGGGATAACCCTCGTGGGCAACGACGGAGCAGACGTTGATGATCTCAGGTGATGGCGATGCCTTGAGGAGCGGCAACGTCTCGCGCATGAGGATGAACGGCGCGCGCACGTTCGTTGCCATCACGGCGTCGAACTCCTCAGTCGATATGCCACCACGCGGTCGAAATCGTCTTCCTTCATGCGCAGGAACAGCGCGTCGCGCGTGATGCCCGCATTGTTCACCAGGATATCGAGCCCGCCGGTTGCGCGGATGTACCCCACGAGCGCAAGGATGCTGCTCTCGTCCGCAAGGTCGCAGGTGACGGTCTTGGTGGCGCCGGGGCAAAGGGTGGCGGTCTCGTTGAGCGTGGCGCCGGTCCTGCCCACCAGGACAACGTCGCAGCCAAGCTCGCTCAGCCGCTGGGCAACGGCCCTGCCGATGCCCGAGCCCGCGCCGGTGATCAAAGCTCGACGTCCCTCGATGCTCGTTTTCATTTGGACTCCTCCCGTATGATGTCCTTGCAGGTTTTACTATCTGCATCATAGGGCCGGTGACCTTTCTTTTTTATTTCCACCGCTGAATTTGCAGGAAATGCTGTAGAAGCGGCCAGAATGGGCTTGAAACGTCGCCTGATTAAACTGCTGGCAGTTGCATGGCAGCAGCATCACCTGGACGGCTCCCCGCTCCCACAGCTCAAGCAACCACGCCGGACGCCAGGATTAATGCCTGCCCCTCCGCGAATTGCTCTGTCTCACCTTTGTCGCGCACCCCTTGACAGAGGCCTCCTCGGGGAACCCGACGTCGACCGCGTCGAAGAAGAAGCCCGTGCAATGAGAAGCGAGCTGCAAGTTGAGGAGGTCGACGGAGTCAGTGACGTACTCGCTGTATTCACCGGTCAGGTCGTTCGCGTACCTTATCCCAAAGTGCGTCGTAGCGGCTGCTCCTCTCCTTCTTATATCTGAACAGCGTGACGCGTATGCTCTATCGAGGTTTACGGCTGCCATGTCTTCCGCCAGTTTGATTACCGGCTAGATCGGCAATACTCCAAAACGTTTTGCCTTTTGACCTGCTATTTTGCTGTTTGCGGCATCTCGCGCATATAGGAACCTCGCAATACCTCGCCGCTCTTCTCGTCGCTTGACGGAGCGAATGCCGCAGCCGCATGATGCAGCTGCCAACCGGGTCAACCGGACGGCGGGAACCTCGATAACCGGATAGCGCAGAGAAAAGCGGCACGCAAAGTGCTCCCATCGAGACAAGGGCAGCGATGACTCAACGATATGAACGGAGGTCCAGACATGGACGTTACGCAAATCATCGAACTGTTGGTGCTCATAATCGCGGCTATCGAACTCGGCCACTGAATCGGTAAGGATATCGGGCACCGAAAGAAATAGTCGCTCCCCGCACGACGCGGAAAACGGCCACCCTCCAACCTCGAAAGCTGAAAACGAGCCGGCCACCCGCTAGCACCGGGTAACCGCCCTTGTCTCGATGGTAGCACTCAGCACGAAGACTACCAGCTAGAACAACGGCCTAAACAGAAAGGAAAAGACCATAATCGAGTATAGCACAACGAGCTGCATCAACACGGTCAGTATCAGAGAGCTAGGACCAGACGAGCCGGCGAGAACGCTCTTTGGCATGACTTACGACGTGCAGCTCACGACTTCAGGTCGCAACTGCGGAATTGGGCGTTTCTGGTTTGCTTACCGGCTAGATCGGCACTGCTCCAAAACATAGACGCATGGTCGCGCACCGGTCACGCGCTAGCCGAGCGCGGCATGTACGGCGCGCTCGCGGTCGCTCAGGTGCCAGCGCTCTGCGGCGGCACGCTCTGCGGCGGCGGCACGCTGCATGAGAAAGGCCACACCCCCGCGCGGCCTTTTACGCTCTCGTTCTGTCGTCTCTAGGGCTGCGGCTCGGTATCGGGCCTGAAGTGGTCGCACGACGCGCCTTCGAAAAGGATGGCGCGCGGCTTCCCCGTGCTCTCCCCGCGTCGGTAGATGAGGCAGTACGCCTTATCCGGGGCGTTCTCGAACGGTGCCGGCCCGTGCGCGAACAGGCACCCTTGGCACGCCTTGCAGTCGGCAGGCCTACCGCCCATCTGTTCCCCCGGATGAATCATGTCAGCCTCCTTAGGCCATTCGCTTCTTCGGTCCGGTCCATTCGTCAGGGTCCTGCTGGAACAGGTCATAGCCAGCCTCGGGAGTTTGATTACCAGTTAGATCGGCACTGCTCCAAAACCGAAGGCGTGTTCGTCGACAGGCACGACAGGGTGAGGACGGAGGAGTTCGTGACCGAGACCCTGCAGGGGATCGTCGGCCTCGAGGTCGAGCACGCAGTCGTCATCCAGAGGGACGGGCGCGTGTTCCATGCGGTTGGAACGAGGGACTCCGTGACGCTCGATGGGGCAGACCTCGACGGCGCGATCGTGATGCACAACCACGTCCCGCTTTATGGCGAGCCCTGCTCCTTCGGCAAGGACGACTACGTCACGCTTAGAGAGAACCCCAAGATAACGCTGCTCATAGCGTGCAGCGGCGGGTATCGGTACGAGATGAAGGCCGGCCGAAAATCGCCAAGGTAGGGTATGATGATGCCATGGGGAGAATCCCAATGAGCGAAGTCGATAGGGACGACTTCCAGCACCTGGTAATGAGGAGCCTCAATGATCTCAAGGCGATACGTTATAGACGGGAAGACTTATGAGCTTCCCGAGTCAAGGCTTGGGGAATATGAGCGTCTCGACGACGAGTTCCACGCGGCGCTTCTGAACGTAAAGTATCCCCCTTTGCCTAAAAACTGCTTGAGCAACAAGTACAACGAGCCAATGTGGAAGGTCGTGCGCGCTTACCGAGAGAAATTTCACGACCTGCTCGTCGAGGTCAAGGAGTAACCGCCCGGCATCAGCACCGCCAGCCCCGCCACGAGCGGGGCTTTTTCATGCCGTTACCACGCCGCGAACATGCTTCCCGAGCGGGGGAATCGCCCCCGAACGCACAGGGAGGGAGCCTCAATGGCAAAAGAGAACGCGCAGAGCGCCGCGAGCGAGGGCGGCAAGCCCCAAGACCCCGCGGTCGAGGCGCAGCCCCAGGACACGAAGCCGGAGGAGGGCGGCAAGCCCCAAGATCCCGGCGGCGCAGAGGGCAACGACCGCACCCCGAACGTCCACAAGCTGGAGCGCGACGTGGCAAACCGCGACAAGACCATCGCGGAGCTGAAGGCCAAGCTCGCCGAGAAGGAGAAGGGCGGAAGCGATCTCGAGGCGCGCCTGGCCGCGCTCGAGAAGCAGGCATCCGACTCCAAGGCCGAGGCGGACGCCGCCGAGGCAGACGGTTTGATTACCAGTTAGATCGGCACTGTTCCAAAACGGTCGAGCAGGCATAATCTGCCCGACCTGGTTTGATTACCAGTTAGATCGGCACTGCTCCAAAACAATATCGACCTGCTGCTCGACGGCAAGCTATGCGAGCTGAAGAGCCCGACAAGCGATGCGTCTGGCGTCAACGGGCTTAGGTTCATCGAGCGCAATATAAGAAAGGCGGCGCGGCAGTTCGAAAAGGTGGAAGGTGGGCCGGTAAGGCCCTCTATCGTCGCGCTTAACTGCGAGGAGGTCCCTGTGACAAGAGAGGACGCGCTGAAGCGCGTGCGGCTCGAGATGTCGAGGCATGACATCGACCGCGTTATCTTGTTGACCAGGGGCGGGGCCATAGACGACATAAAGAAATAAGCCCCAGGTTAGCTATCCAGCACGCCCAGGGCTTTTCAGATCAGATTATACACACCTGGCTAGCACAATGGCAGTGCAGCGGTCTCCAAAACCGCTTACCGGGGTTCGATTCCTCGGCCAGGTGCCATCGGGGCGTGGCGGAACGGCAGACGCGCGTGCCTCAGGAGCACGTGGGCATCGCCCGTGCGGGTTCGAGTCCCGCCGCCCCGACCAAAACGTTGAACCAGGACATCCGCACGGGTGGCCTTTTTCATGCGTTTGATTACCAGTTAGATCGGCACTGCTCCAAAACCTACTGCGGAAAGTGCCACACGCCAAAGCAGTTTGATTACCAGTTAGATCGGCACTGCTCCAAAACATAAGAGCCATTGCAACCTCCTACTCGACAATGAAAGCGTCTACGAGACGCGATTCAACCTGTACGTATTGGAACTTGCCGCACACTGTAATCTCTTGCTCCTTGGACAGGCTTGCAAGTTCGTCTTCGGACAACTCGACACAGAGGGTGTTGCAGAACTGTCCAAGGATAACCTGCCCCACACGAACATAGGTGGGGTTGATATCCCCGATAATCGCGGTGCAACGGAAAATCTTACCGTCGTATTCCTGCTTTGCCTTCGCTTCGTTCTCGCTATCCATTTCGTGAAATGCTTCCAAGTCGAGTTCTTCTGCTTGTTCAAGCATCTCTTCCTGTGAAAGCTCTTGGGATTCTGTAGTGGCGTTGCCGCCGCAAGCCGCGAGTCCGAACATGCTCGCTACTCCAAGAGAGCCAAGAACGAAGTTCCTGCGGGTAAGATTGCCCATGATTTACTCCTCTCGAATATGATTGAGTAGAAAGTTGAACCCCGCGTGTTAGGTAAGTGTGCAAACCAGCGGGTAGGTGTGATTCCATCTAACCGTGAGGGGTTTGATTACCAGTTAGATCGGCACTGCTCCAAAACGATGAGGACGCATTGAAAGCTATTACCGCCTACGATGTGCCGCATTTTATGTTTATGACTAGACAGAAGCTAGTTGATTTAAGCGGCGTGCCTATGCAAGCCAACAAGCGCAACGGACGCAAGCAACCAATACACATGAAGTACCTTAACGGTACTAACGCCATTAAGCGCTCATTGGGCGAAGAGTTCGCAACGGGTGCGCCTACTAAGGAAAAACTGGTAAAGGATTATGCGGCAAAGCATCCAAGCGCTACCGTCACTGAGATAGCTAGAGGTTGCGGCGTGAGCAGGCCAACAGTCTACAAATGGATCAAAAACAGTAAGAGCGACACTGTTTCCACTGAAAAATGACACCGTAACCAGTTGCGGAACGTTTTACGTGCTCATATTCCGCTATATTTAACGTGCTCTGTAACGCGGTGGAAAGCGTTTCCGTTTGATTACCAGTTAGATCGGCACTGCTCCAAAACAAGAAAAGTTTTGCCCACGAGAATTCGCCAGTTTGATTACCAGTTAGATCGGCACTGCTCCAAAACACATCGTGAATCAGTTCCTGCACGTCAAGGTTTGATTACCAGTTAGATCGGCACTGCTTCAAAACGCGCCCTGAATGCACGGCACCATGTCGAAGTTTGATTACCAGTTAGATCGGCACTGCTCCAAAACAGCAGGAATCTGTAGCCCATCGGCCCTCGAGTTTGATTACCAGTTAGATCGGCACTGCTCCAAAACTTCGACTACCACCGGCTCGTAGTTGTTGAGGTTTGATTACCAGTTAGATCGGCACTGCTCCAAAACATTGAGTGCTACCATCGAGACAAGGGCGGTGTTTGATTACCAGTTAGATCGGCACTGCTCCAAAACATGAGCTTTACCATCATCGAGCCGTGTTGGTTTGATTACCAGTTAGATCGGCACTGCTCCAAAACGGCTTCACCTACTGGTTCCTGCTACAGAAGGTTTGATTACCAGTTAGATCGGCACTGCTCCAAAACAGCTCCCATAAGGACCCTGGTAACCGTGCTGTTTGATTACCAGTTAGATCGGCACTGCTCCAAAACTCACACTACTAGGCAAGCTCCCAGTTGTCGTTTGATTACCAGTTAGATCGGCACTGCTCCAAAACTAAAGCGTCGCCATGCTTCCTCCATTTCTGGTTTGATTACCAGTTAGATCGGCACTGCTCCAAAACGCCATAGACGGTCCCTAGGGTTGCGGCCTGTTTGATTACCAGTTAGATCGGCACTGCTCCAAAACACAACACCATCTCTCCCGGTACCGGCGGCTGTTTGATTACCAGTTAGATCGGCACTGCTCCAAAACTCACGGACGGATACCACACGTGCGGCGTGTGTTTGATTACCAGTTAGATCGGCACTGCTCCAAAACGTGTACTCCGTCTCTTCCATGGCAAAGGCGTTTGATTACCAGTTAGATCGGCACTGCTCCAAAACTATGGCCTGGGCGGCGGCAAGGGCAAGAAGTTTGATTACCAGTTAGATCGGCACTGCTCCAAAACACATTGCCGAGGGAGAGTTTGCCAACTACTGTTTGATTACCAGTTAGATCGGCACTGCTCCAAAACAAGCGCCCGCGCCAAAAATCATCAGCCATTGTTTGATTACCAGTTAGATCGGCACTGCTCCAAAACCAACCAACGCATACGATGAGACCTTTTATGGTTTGATTACCAGTTAGATCGGCACTGCTCCAAAACGTTATTGCGTAACCGATTTGTTCATCCATCGTTTGATTACCAGTTAGATCGGCACTGCTCCAAAACTAACTGGACGGCTGCGCCCATGAGAGTGTGGTTTGATTACCAGTTAGATCGGCACTGCTCCAAAACTGCCAACCCATTGAGTGACGCGCCCGAGAGTTTGATTACCAGTTAGATCGGCACTGCTCCAAAACCATTGGAACAAATTCCCCACTGCGAGAGGGACGGCCAATCCAACCGAACTAGCTATTTATGCTCCAAAAACTGCAGGTCAATAGCCATCTTTCGCTCATGTTCATACGAGCTGTTATCATGCTTATTTTCCAATAAAAGCACTTTTAATTTCAAGAAAAATATATGCTCATAGAGCTGTTCAAGCTCTTTTTTCGTCAAAAAAGTTTTCAAATTTACGAAGCAAATCACCTTCTTACAACCCGCGTCAAGAGCATAGGAAAGAAAATTCAGCAGATTATCAAGGAACGTTTTCTCCTCTTGAAAAGCTATGCCAAATCCTAGAAACTTGAGATAGCGTTTCAAATCCCATTCTAAGGCAAAACCGATATCGGCATTAAAGCCCATACCCAAAAGTTCTAGCTTTCTTCTTAAGACGCCTTCGGTTTCTTCAACTTCCGTTCGAAGGTCTTCATCTTCTAAAAATTCTCGCTCAACCTGTTTCACCACGACAGAGAGAAAGCCTTTGTCATCCCATGGCAGGCTTAAGGGATCAGAGATAAGCATCAACGCATCTTTAGGCATTATCTCCCGTTCTTCATCCCAAAATGAATATGGCTCCAAAGCATAGCGCCCACACCCTAACTTCAACGAAGCAGCCACGCGCGCAAACAAAGCGCCATTTTCAATCTCGAAGACCGACACCTCCCCCGCCTCTAGCTCCAACGGATTCTCAAAACCAGAAAATACTAATCTCATAAAACAAGAAGCTCTTCCATCGTATCAACCTCATCGTAAGCTTCGCGATTGCCCGTTATATACTCCATTGTCGCAAACTGCGACTCCATGACGCGCAAAACCTGAACTAAGCCAGAAGGCGGACGGTGCTTCCTCAGACGTTGGACAGCATTTCCCGCCGCTCCATCATTTACGACAAGTTTTGCGTAAACAGATTCCTGCAACATAAGGTAACCGTCCTTAACGAGAAACTTGCGAAAAGAACGATAATCCTTGCGCTGCGCAGGGGTATCTTGCGGTAAATCAAAAAAGACGATTAGCCTCATGTACCGAATCCTTGCCCTCTCGCTCATACGACATCAAACGACTCGATCTCATCGACCGACAGTTTCTTTCCCAATGCTTTAAGGCAATCAGCGACATAGAGCGAAATAACGGATGCCACACGGTAAGAACCGCCTCGATACGGAATTGATTGATTAAGCATATCCACAAGCATCAACTTCGTATCCTTGGTAAAGTCACCGTCAAATTCATCAAAGACAATGCGATCGACAATCGGCCTAAAGGGCTCCATCAAGTCACAGCTCAAGTTGAACTGGTTGTACTCATTTCTATGGCAGATACCTGTTTGAGTCAAAAATCCACGCGCAACTATCTCTCGGTTAACTGCCGACAGCAAAATCGCATATCCGTAGTTAAGCGCGGCATTAAGCGGAGTATCGTCATCGCGCGAAAAGCTGGGGCCAAATAGCGCCGCAAAGTATAAACGTGCAGCATGTCCTTCCCGATTCGTAGGGTCTCCCGACCTTACCTCCGGAACGATTTTGCTCAACAGCTCACCCTGCTCTTCTCGCGCCCTTGTCGTCAAAACGCGAGACTGGTGCGCAATCTTATCGCGCACTACACGCTGCCAAACTCGTTTTTTAATCGCTTCTCCCCACTCAAGCTGCTCGGCAATTCGTTTGCTTGTGTTATGAGCACCGTAGAGAGGCAAATATTGTCCAATCGGATCACGTTTCTCGTCGGTGACCACAAAAGCAATCTTAGCCTTTGCAAGCTCAGACAGAAGATAAGCGCTAACGAACGCTTGATTAGTCTGAAGCACAACCGAAGAAATCTCCGAGAGGTGAATCTTAGCAGTATCGTCCTCGCGACGCACAACCATATATCCGGCTTTATACTGGAGCTTGCAGGGACTTTCGATGACGATATTCCTAAAGCCCGACACGAGTCTTCCTTTCAAACATGCCCGTTACGGACTGGTCGATGATAAAGAAGGGCACCTTCGGGTCATCGAGAAGTTTGGGGTATGACATCATCATCGCACCGGCATGAGATGACCCGCCAACCCCAGACAAGTCAACGATACGGTTGTTGCCATTCAGCAAAGCAATCAGTCCTAATACAACCGCAGCCTTTTCCTCATTGCTCGAAGAATCGAAATTGCTTTGGTATTTCGGGAGTGTCAGTTGGCGCAATAGCCTTCCGCAGGATTGGACAGGAGCGTTTGATATTCGATTCCATATTGCCGAAACCTCTTCCGAAAACGCTCCGTCCAATCCCGCCTCGGCAGCTCTTAATTTGGAGCACATCGAGATAGCGCTTATTTCATCCTGATTAAACGCCAGCTCGGCACCCGAACGAACTTCTTTCGCCCCGGTAATAATCAGCTTGTCCCCATTAACCTCAATTAATTGTTTCTTATATATCTTCGGCCTTTGGATACTTACGAATTCCAAGCCCTCACCCTTGGCAAGACCGCGAGCATACTCTTCCAGCGCCAAAGGATTGGCCTCGATACGGGCAGCAAGCCATACCGGAACCTGCGAAAAGCGGAATGTTGGCTTACCCTTTTTCTTCGCCTCATAAATAAAGAAGTATGCAAATTGCTGGCTTGAAAAACCGCCATATAACTTGGGATCCAATCCCTGCTTGGTTGAAAGAGCAAGCTTCGGCCCCATCTTTGGATCTCGGGGAGAATAGACCGTCGCATTCCAGAACGCTCCAGTATCTTGCTGCGGCATCCTTGAAATATAGCATTGGCGATAGTTCAGGGCTTTTCGAATACCATCGACCTCGGCCTCCGCATCCCAAGAGTCTTTGAATACCTCACCCGTGTCCTTATCGAAACCAGAGCTCATGAAGCTGTTGATAACGAAACCCGCCGAGCCAGGCATCCGGTGAGTTTTCTTGAATACCTCGGATTGTTCCTGAACATACTTTTTAATCACATGCGAATAGCCGATGGGATTCTCATAAATACCCGGATGCCTCATCTGAACGAAGAGACCAATTCGAGATGCGAGGAAAGCATCATGTGCATGATGGAAATCGTTCGCCTCACGGCATTTAGCAAGGTCGGCAGCCTCACGCAAATTATGAGACATACTCGCCTTGACGGGAACAATCCTCGTCTCCTCGTTCGCAAACCGCGCTTCAAGCAAGGCTTGGGCGAGCTTGACCATCTGGCTTGTTTCAACCAACTGCCTAGCGATAAAGCCTCTCAGTTGATTCTCGTTGATATTTGAACGCAACAGATTGTGATATTTCTTGTCACCAATGAGCCCAGCATCATGCAGCTGACTCCACGTCTCCCTCATTTTCCAGCGGATGCTTTTATCGATAAGCAGCTGATCGGTTTTATGTTGGTTCTCCTCACGGAGCACCAACGCCTTGTTTTCGATGCTGTCATCTTTGATATAAGCGCGAGGAATGATGTGATCGACCTCGTACTCGCCCGAGCCGGCAAGCAATTTCTCGAGATTAATAGCTTTTCCCGAATAGAGGCATTTTCCATTCTGCATGAGATACAGACTCAAACGCTCATCAAGATTGGCGTTGATGGCCTTTTGCTCCTTGAAGTCATCCATCACTTCAACGGCAACGCCCTCCTCTTTGAGCTTCTTGAGCGCCTCTCCTATTTTGTCCCAACGTTTGACAGTGCGTTTTCCCTTTTTACCGGCATCTTCGCCACGCGTAACTTCAATAAAGATGTTTGCCGGAGCATGACCAGCAATAGAAGCGATTTCTTCGACGATACGTATTGCTTGATTCAGACTACGACGAATTGCCGGAGAACCAGGGAGCTCATTAACCCCAAGATCCTTTCCATGCTGTCCATAATAATTGCGATTGTGCTCATCGATCTTTTTCTGAAAGCCCAAACCCTCATCGCGAAGGGCCTCCATCATGACCACTGTCTCGCCCTGGCGCCGCTCCGAACATGGATTTCCCTCGCGAAGAACGTCCATAATGCTGACAGCACGGCCAGCAGGGCTTTCAACCTTTAACCCGGTAAGGAACTGTTCGGAAAGACGACCCCATCCCGTAAAACGCTTTTTGCAGATAGCTTTAATCTGCGACGCGTCAAGCATTCCATTGCCGCGCTCGCCAAATTCATCCTCAAGCTTTTCCTTGAGGATGGAACGATCCTCAAAAAGCGTATTCCATTTAATCATCTTCTCGATAGCCGGATACTCAGCCGGAGAGAGCTCTCCTAAGCCAAAAATACCTTTTGCAAAGAAAAGATACGATCCCATTTTTGACTCGAGGCCCGTCTCGCCCTGACCGCCCTTAACGATTGGATGATTAGCGTCCCCTTCCCGAACAAGCCAATCTTCAAGCATCTTATAGGTAACACGACGATACTTATGAAAGAGCTCTCGAACGATACCCTCGCGCTGCGCAGCATCGAATCTTTGCCAATCATCTCCATCGTCGGACCAGCGAACTCCATTAAGTTCGTTAAGTACGCAAAACTCTTCGTACAGGAGCGACTGTTTTGGCAGTACCTTTTCGCCTGCCAGATAGGTACAGTCACCCGTCATGCGCATAATAAAGTTCTCGGCGCTCTTGTTCTTGTCGATAATCGTGTCCCAGTTCCAGGGAGTAATTACCTCCCGCTCCATACCGGGTTTTCGTTCCGACCATTGGAAGCGATTGTGGTTATGGCTATCTTGAGCAGCGTTTACTGAAGTTAACGGCCCCACGTAATACGGAATACGGAAAGAAACCAGGCTCTCAAACTTTCCCTCATACTCCTTGAGGAAGGAGTAGAACCGCCCTTGATTTTTGATAATAGCCGTCAGTTCTTCCAAATGAAGCTGATAGTAAATTGCGCCGTTGTCGCTCGTCTTTAGCCTGCGAAGAAACTGCTGTTTTTCGAAGCGCTCCATCATGTTGAGATAGCGTTCATCGGTCACGGCGTCAGTTCCACCGAGCAGTTTCTTTACCGCCTTGGCAAAGTCATCATAAGAAAGCTTGTGCAGATTGTACGCCGTATATCCCTCAGCATCCGCATAGCTATAGTCCTTCGAGGAATCATCGGGATTCGCATCGTGATACGTCGCCCCACGAAAGAACTCATCGTATGCACCTGGTGCATATTCCCTAACCAAAGCTCGAAGAGTCTTGAGATCCGTTTTATACAGATCATATTTTGCAATCATGTTATGCGAAATGGTTTGTCCGGGCGCATAAGAGAGCAAACCTTGCAGCACGTATGCGGAATAGACGGCGCACAGAGCATCCAGGAGCTCAACGGAGTCATCGGGACACGCCGCCCTCAACAGCTCAAGTTTCTCGTCATCAGACAAGGCAAGCTTCGTAGATTCGCAATCAAATTCTCCGAAAACATACTTGAACTCACATTGGAGTCCAACCATCGCCTTGGCTAAATTGTCGGCAAGCTTCTTATCGGCCGCCGCGGCATCAGTCGAAACAGCAAGCGCTTTCGCAATCTCGGAAGCAAGCTGGGAACGCGACGATTTGCTGTCGGAAAGACACTTCTCGATACTCTTTGCGGGATCCTTGCCAAACTCGTACCCTCGCGAAAAGCACCATTCTTTAAGCGCGTCAACAAACTGGGTAACGGCTTTTTTGGAATCAGCGTGCTTGGCAGAAAGCGACTTCTCCTCTTCCCTCAAAAAATTACCGCGATGCTTGATGATATTGTGCATCGCCAGATAGATAAGGCGCAGATCCGCTGGCTCATTCGACTCCATTAGGTATGCGCGCAGGTGATAGATGGTTGGAAACCGGTCGTAGTAATCAGCTTTAGTAAAGCTCTTCGTAAAAATTGGATCGCCCTCAATCGTCCTCGATTGATTGAGTCGCATGAAGAACTCAGGGTCGACCTTATTCATCTCATTCTTAAAAAGACCTTGCAACAGATCGAGGCGCCAACGACGGCGCTCGTAACGACGGCGCTGCCCTCTATGAACGCGAGCCTCAGACGCCGGCATCACGCTATCAAAGAGACGGCTGCCCCACGTCGGCTTCTTTTTGAAATGCAAAAGATTGCCTTTTTCATCAACCACGCTCCAACCAACAGAGCCGGTTCCCATATCGAGGCCGATACTATACTCGCCGGGGTAATTCCTTAAATTCATAACGTTAAGTCCCTTCGCACTGTGGTACAGTGGCCTTGTCGATTACCAGTTATATCGGCACTGCGAGTCAAAATACGGCTTGGCCAAAAAAGCAGGTTCGCCTGCGTCCCGTAGGGGACACTTCGACTCGTCAAGAGCCTCCGCTAGGAGGCTCTTTTGCTATCTGCATGATAAAACGCAATGCGGACATATCATTTAATAGTAGGCAATAAATCGGTGGGCGCAGCTTGTTTCGGCCCAACCTGAACGATCCTGCCGCCGCAAAATCAACAGCAAAGACGCAGCAGCATGTCGCACCAAGCACCAAAATACTTTGTAACAACCCAATCATAGGCACACGTCTAGCGGGTGCATCATGGAGTGGCTCAACATTTGGCCATGAACAATGGAGTAGAAATCGACAAGCACCTCGTTCGGTGCGCCGCAATTGTGCAACTACACTCCCGCAGCCACGCCAACCCCTACCCTCGCAATCAAAAAATACGGTTATAGGTAGGTTGATTCAAAAGACGCAAGTAGACCCCGCCTACAATGACCATTTTCCCGCATCAACACGCACACAAACGATTTCCTACTCAGCGCCCCTCTTCAACCTACCTATAACCGTATTTTTTCGCCCAGTCACCCACCCAGCGCGCACGGCAACCCCTGCCAAAACGCAAAAAAGCCGGCCCCTTTGTCCACGCGTCCACCGCAAAGAGCGGCACATGAACAAAAAGGCCGGCTAAAACCAACTCATCAGGGCCGGGCAATGCACCTCAAACCCATCAGCACCTACAGCTTACCGAGGTACTTCTCAAACTGCGGCTTGAAGCCAATATGGTCGGGCGCCTGACTCGGCATTTGCGGGAAGGCATCGTGGCCAGGCAGGTTGTTGGCCTCAATAAACAGCGGGCCGTCCTCGGTAATAGCAACGTCCCAGCCCACATAGCCCATGCCCGGGATCTTTGCTGCAGCCGCATGGCACAGATCCATAACCTTGTCCCACATGGGAATCTGATAGCCGGGCAGCTCGGTGCCGGAGCGCGGGTGGCGCTCGTACACATGGAACTCCTTGTCGCAGGCAGGGCCCGCAATCTTTCCCGTCTCCAGGTCCACCACGGCGTACATGCCACCAGCGTTGATATTATCTACAGGGCGATCGCTGTTGCCCATGCGGATGCACGCATAGATCACATGCGGCTCTCCGTCCTCGGGGCGCACCGTGTACACGCGGATGGTATTCACCGAACCCGGATAAATCTTGGCCATGGCAGGGTGCTGCACCACCACGTCCTCAATCAGGTCGGCACCCGAGCCCTTTAGATAGTCATACAGAGCATCCAGCGAATCAAAATCCGCCACCTTGAGCTTTTCCACGCCCTGGCCGCAGCACAGATCGCTCGGCTTGGCGATGATCTGCTCGCGTCCCTCCATAAAGGCAAGGAACTCCTCCTTGGAGCAAGTAGAGAAATGCAGCCATCCGCGATGCAGATACTCGTTAAAGAACTCATAGAACTCGTTCTTGTTATCCACCAGGTGGTAATACTCCGGATTATTCAGACGGCGCACAATGGTGTTATTAACCCCTCGGGTCACAAAGGTGGCGCGCTGCGCATCGTTCATGTTGTAGAACTCCAGCAGCGAGTAATCCTTGTAGCCGGCACCAAACTTAAAGCCGCATTTCACCACGTCGGCAAACAGCCATACGCGGTTCTTCCCGCTCTTGTCATGGCAGTCCCCCACCGTCTGGAACAGCGCACCGTAATCCATGTGTGCGATGCAACGAAAGATATAACCCAACTTGCCCATAATGGCTCCTCGAATGCTCAGATAACCCAACGTGAGTATAGGCCGCCGTACGTCAGCGCAACGCGACAGCGCGCACCCTTAATAGTCCACGGCGCCTTCGCTTGCCATCCACTCGCTTTGGAACTCGGCATAGCGTCCCTCGATAATCGCTTGGCGAGCACGGCGCATCAGGTCTAACAGGAAGTAGATGTTGTGCTCGGAAAGCAAGATGCCGCCGAGCATCTCCTTTTGCGTGACCATGTGACGGATAAGCGCGCGGCTGTAGCCGCCCGTGCACACCGGGCAGGTGCACTTGGGATCGATGGGGCCGTCATCGTGCGCAAACTTGGCGTTGCGGAAGTTCAGGCGACCCTGGCTGGAAAACGCCGTGCCCATGCGGCCCGTGCGCGTAGGCAGCACGCAGTCGAACATATCGATGCCCACGCCCACACCGCGCACGAGCGTGGTGGGGTTGCCCACACCCATAAGGTAGCGAGGCTTGTTGCGCGGCATGTACTCAGAAGCAAGCGGCGCAAGCGTCTCGAACATCGTCTCGTGGTCTTCGCCCACAGAATAGCCGCCGATGCCGTAACCGGGAAAATCGCCGCACTCTTCCAGATGCCTGAGCGAGCGCACGCGCAAATCCAGATGCATGCCACCCTGCACGATGCCAAAAAGAGCCTGGTCGGGGCGCGTATGTGCGGCGTAGCAGCGCTCGGCCCACTTGCTCGAAAGCTCAACGGCACGCTCCACATAGGCGCGCGTTGCCGGGTAGCCCGGGCACTGGTCCAGCTGCATGCAGATGTCGCTTCCCAGCTTCATGGCAATCTGCATGTTGTCCTCGGGCGTCCAGAACACATGACGACCATCGTAGTCGGTCACGATAAAGCGCACACCATCGTCGGAGAGCTTGACCGCATCGTTATGGCTAAAGACCTGGAAGCCGCCCGAATCGGTAAGAATGGGACCATGCCAGTTCATGAAGTTATGGAGCCCGCCCAGCTCGTCGATCAGGTCCTCGCCCGGGCGCATGCTCAGGTGATAGGTGTTGGCAAGCACGATCTGCGCGCCCAGCGCCTTAACCGTCTCGGTGGGAATGCCCTTGACGTTGGCCTTGGTTCCCACGGGCATAAAGATGGGCGTTTCGACATCGCCGTGCGGCGTGTGCAAGACGCCCGCACGCGCATGCGTCTTGGGATCCTCGGCGACGATGTCGTATTTGAAGAGGGATTGATCCATGTATTGGAGCTCCTTGTTGATATGCATGTACGTGCAGTAGTTTCGCACACAAAAACGGCGCGGGAGCAAAACCCGCGCCGTTTACATAGCGTTTCTGGTTGCAAGGCAGCCGGCGGCGAGACGCCGGGTCCTCCGTACTCCCCTACGCCGAAAGCTCGTCGGCAAGCGTCGCGATCTGCGCGCGCGAATCGTCATCGAGCGCGCCCAGGACGGTAACGCCCGCCTGGGTAAAGGTGATGTCAGAGAGCTCGGCAAGCTGCTTCTTCATAACCTTGGCGGCCATGGGCATCCAAGAGCCGCCCTCGACCAGCGCGATCGTGCGGTTCTGATAGTTATGCTCGGCCAGCGTGTGGATAAACGTGCTCATAAACGGGAAGATGCCCGTCGCATAGGTGATGGAGCACAGGACCAGGCGATCGTAGCGGAAGGCGTCTTCCACGGCCTCGGCCATGTCGTCGCGGGCAAGGTCGAACAGCGAAACCTTCTGGCCGCGCTCCTCAAGCGCTGCGGCAAGCTCCTCGGCGGCCTGCTTCATGTGACCGTAAACGCTCGCGTAGGCGATAGTCACGCCACGATCTTCGGACTGATAAGAAGACCAGGTGTTGTAGGTCTCCAGGTAGTAACCCAGGTTCTCCTTGAGCACGGGGCCGTGGAGCGGGCAAATAACCTGGATGTCGAGGCCGGCTGCCTTCTTGAGCACTGCCTGCACGTTCTTGCCAAACTTGCCCACGATGCCAAAGTAGTAGCGGCGCGCCTCGCACGCCCAGCCCTCGGGATCCTCGATGTCGTTGGCGCCAAACTTGCCAAAACCGTCGGCCGAGAACAAGACCTTGTCGTGTGCGTCGTAGGAAAACATGACCTCCGGCCAGTGCACGTTGGGCGCCGCCACAAAGGCAAGCTTATGAGCACCAAGGTCAAGCTCGCTGCCCTCCTTGACAACTACGCTGCGGCCCGCAAAATCGGTGCCAAAGTAGTTCTTCATCATCTTGAAAGCCATGGCCGAGGAAACAACCTGAGCCTCGGGATAGCGCTCCATGAAGGCGGCGATACCCGCGGAGTGATCGGGCTCCATATGGTGAACGATCAGGTAGTCGGGTGTGCGACCGTCGAGCACGGCCTCGAGGTTGCCCAGCCACTCGTCAACAAAATGAGCGTCGACGGTATCGGCAACAGCCACTTTATCGGAAAGAATCACATAGCTGTTGTACGACATGCCGTTTTCACTCACGTCATACTGGCCCTCAAACAAGTCGATGTCGTGATCGTTGACGCCAATGTAGCGGATATCCTCGGTAATCCCCATAATGCTCCCATCTCGAGCTGAGCCCTGAATTCGTCATGCATTCTACCACGCGCGCAGTATGTTGCAGCAGCAGTCACATGGTATGCGCATGCGTCCCAAGCTTCAGCGAAACAAGAAGCAGCGCCGCAAGGTCAAGCACGCCCACGGCCGCCACGCGCGGCACGCCCGCACGCCCCTAGAGGCAAAACTTGCGCTCGACGGCATGCCCCGCAGCGGTGAGCGCCATAACGATAAGGTAGTACACAACGGCCACCGCCAGGAACGGCTCAAACGCGCGATAGGTCAACGCCTGTACGCTTTGAGCCGCGCGCATCATGTCCATAAGGCCAATGGTGGCGACAAGCGAGGAACTTTTGAGCACGGTAATGACCTCGTTCACAAGAGCGGGAATCACCGAGCGCAGCGCCTGCGGGATAATAATCAGACGCATCATGGTGCCATATGGCAGCCCAATGGCGCGAGCAGCGTCGTACTGCCCGCGGTCAACCCCCTCGATACCGCCACGCACGGTCTCCGAAACCGTCGCCGAACCATTGAGCCCCAGTGTGATGACGCCGGCGGCAAACATCGAGATCTTATAGCCCGTGAGCTGCGGCGTTGCAAAGTACGCCATAAAGAGCAGCACGATGAGGGGCACACCGCGAAAGATTGATGTATAGAAATCGAGTAGCGCCCGCAGCGGACGGCAGGGCACCACTTTGAGCACGGCGATAATGAAGCCCAGCACAAGAGCGATTGCAAGGGCGGCCGCCGTGACCTCGCAGGTCACGGCCAGGCCCTCGACAAACATCGATATGTACGGCTGCAAAAGGTGGAACTTCATCGTCATGCACGCAAGTTTGATCAGAGGTGGGGCGGGCGACTACTCGCCCTGGGACTCGACGGTCGAGGTGCCCGAAGCAGAGAAGTCGCCGTTCCACATGAAGTCGGCGCCCACGTACTTTTTGATGTACGTGTCGATTGTGCCGTCCTCGAGCATCTCCCCGATGCAAAGGTCGAGCTCGGTCACAAAACTCGCACCCTTGTTAGCCATCAGGCGATAGACGCCTACGTGGTCGGCGGTCTCGGCGCGGTCGAGCAGACCGAGCACCAGGTCCTCGTTAGCATCGCGCATGGACTGGCCCTCGGCACCATCGCACAGGTAGGCGTCGATACGGCCGGCAAGCACCTCCTGTAGGCACTGGTCGCCGCCGTCGTACGTGTGCACGTCGGCATCCGGCATCACCTTGGTGATGAACTTGTTCTGCACGGTACCGGTAGTACAAGCGATGGACTTGCCCGCAAGATCCTGGACACTCTTGATGGGGTCCCCGCCCATGGTGAGCACGCCCACAAGCGGCTGATAATAGCCGCGCGTAAAGTCGTAGGTCTCCTCGCGCTCCTCGTTGGCGCTCATCGCCATGGTGAAGGCGGTGTCATTGCCCTGGATGGACGCGAGCGTGGCAGCGAAGTCCTGCGGCTCGAAGGTATAGGTAAATCCCAGGCGCGATGCCATCTCGTCGGCAATGGCGATGTCGAGACCCACGACCTTGTGCTTGCCGTCTGCATCGGTATCGATATAGCGATACGGGGCAAAGGCGTCGTCGCCCACAAAAGTGAGCTTGGCGTCCTTGATGCCATCGGCAGTCGCCGCGGCAGAGCCAGATGCGGCAGACCCCTGGGCGGCGTTTTGAGTGGAGCAGCCGGCAAGCGCGACGACGGCACCCCCGGCGAGAAGTCCAACAAAACCGCGGCGGGAGATAGAACAGGTCATATTAAAGCCTTTCGACAAGATGTGGCACTAATCAGCACGCTCCATTCTACGGCGTAACCTATCGCAGCTCGCACGACGATGAAAACTAACCAGGGTGAAACATGTCCTGTATGCTAAACCCAAACAAAGGGCACACAAAACGATAGCCGCACATCAAAAATGGGCCCCGCGCAAACGCGGAGCCCATTCGACAATCGAGCAATGCAGAAAGCCGCAGCCTACGGACGCTGGCCCATGCCGCCCTCGAGGGTGATGGTCTCACCGTTCATATACTTGAAGTCAGGCCCGCACAGCTGCACGACCACGCGGCCGATCTCCTTCTCGACGTCGCCGTAGTGGCCGGCCGGCGGCATGTGGACGTTGGCCTTGAATGCCTCGGGGTAGGCAGCCTCGAAGTTCTCGAGCTGAGCCGTCCAAGCAAGCGGGCACACAACGTTGACGTTGATGCCGTCGGGACCCCACTCGTTTGCGGCCACGCGCGAAAGGCCGCGGATGCCCTCCTTTGCAGCCGCATAGCTGCACTGGCCAAAGTTGCCAAAGAGGCCGGCGCCCGAGGCGAAGTTCACCACAGAGCCCTTGGTCTCCTTGAGATGCGGGTAGGCCTTCTGCATGTACAGGTAGGTTGCGTAGAGACCCGAGTAGATAGCAAGGTTGAACTGGTCCATCGTGTGGTCGGCAATGGTCACGCCCGAGGCGGAAGCCTGTGCGTTGTTGACCACGGCGTCGATGCGGCCAAACTCTTCGATGGCCTTGTCGATAACGTTTTGAACCACGGCCTCGTTGTCCTGACCAGCAGAAACGTCTGCCTGCACGGGCAGCACCTTGATGCCGTACTCAGCCTCGAGGCTCTCCTTGGCATCCTCGAGCTTGGCCACGTTGCGGCCGGTGATAACGAGGTTCGCGCCCTCTTTGGCAAACGCGATATCGATACCATAGCCGATGGATCCAGCGGCGCCGTCCTTGAGCGTCGCCTTGCCACCGCCGGTTACGATCACGGTCTTTCCGTCAAACAGTCCCATGTGATACTCCTATCGCATCGAGGCTTCAAATCTCCACGGGTGAGGCCCGCGGCTCAAACCACTAATGTAGCTGAGCGTTTGCGCGACGCATGCCAAAAAAGCCGCCGAATAGGGCGAATGGCGACACCTCTCCGTCATTCGGTGTTCACGCGCGGGTATAAGATTGAACAAAACGATTATAAGGTGCGCATCGGGCGCACACAGATAGGAGCGCCATGAGCGAAGACATCAAGACGCCAGATTCCCAGGTAGATGTAGACGAAATGAAAAAGACGGATGCCGAGCAGGACAACCTGGACCAGGTCGAGGGCATCGAGGCCACGGCGAGCGATGCAGCGCGCCCGGAGGGTGCCGTACTCGAGGACGACCTCGCGGAGGCCAACGACAACCACGACGACGATGAGCGCACCGACAATGCAAGCGAGCCGGCGGGCGAAGAGGCCGACACCGACGAGCAGATTGCGCCCGGCAAAGAAGACGGCCAGCAAGACAGCACTCCCCTCGATCTCGACGGAGTGCCCGTACTCGATGATGTCTCTGCCACCGTGTCTGATACCGAAAACATCCCACGTTTCCTCACGCGCGACCAGTATGAACAAGTGGGAGACGATCCCGATCCTTTGCCCACGGGCTTCGAAGTCATCGACGGAGGAATCTCTGCGACAGGCGGGGCTCAAACCCCCACTGTCCCCGACGAGGAAAGTGTCCCTAAGGAAGCGCTGCCAGCAAAACCAGAGGATGGCGCCGCACAAGCCGTCGCCAAGGCCGGAGCCGCAATCGCCGACGCCGCCGCGAGCGTGGGCTCCATGCTCTCCCAGGGCATGGGCGCCGTACGCGAGGTGAGTGCTGCCCGACGCGCGCACAGCGAGGCGCGCGATCACCTGGACGAGCTCTCGCAAGTCATCGAGGAAAACGAGGACGAGCTTACGCATCGCCGCGATGTGGAGGCGAACTACGCTCAAATCGTTGCCGAACAGACCGCTCGCCAAGCTAGCTGCCTGGAGTCCGTACGCGCCGCCGTCGCCGCCCAGCAGGCGATCGCCAAGACAATCGACGACCTCAAACAGAGTCTCTCAGCCATGAAGGACGCAGACAAGGCAACCGAAAAGCGCCTTAAGTCGGCGCTTGACGCCGCCGAGTCCCAGGAGGCATCCGCACGAGAAGGGGCAAATCGCCTGGTAAGACGTGTAACCGACGCCCAGCGCGGACTTGAATCGGCAAAAGCCGATCGCGAAACCAACCTTGCCGCCGCACGGAAGGCCGTGGAAAGCGCACAGGCACGCCTCAACGCCCTACGCGAAGAATTCGCCGAAATCCAGCGCAATCCGTCTGCGAACTCTGCCGCATACAGCGTACGTGGCACCGAACTCGAAAACGATATCTCCGACGCCGCCGAGCAGCTCCGTACCGCACAAGAGCAGTTGCCGCGCCTTACCGCCGAGCTCGACCAATCCATTGCCGACGCCGAAGCAGTCGTGGCCGAAGCCAACAAACCTATCGAAGAAGCCCGCTCTTCGTTCCGCGACGTCTCAAATGCCACCGCCGAAGCTCGCGACGCTTTAGATGCCGCTCGCAAAGACGCCGAAACCCGTCAAAAGGAACTTCGTTCCCAGATCAACGAACAGGAAAAGGCTCTCAAAAACCAACAGAAAGCCCAGCAAGAAGCCCAAGACGACGCCGACAACGCGGCAGAAATCCTCGCCGACGCAAACGATATCCACGCTCACCCGGAAATCACTCAGCAGCTCGCCGCCCGTATCGACTCGGATAAGCAGTACCAGGCCCAGCAGATGCAGCAAGTCGAATCGCTTGCCGCAACCGAGAAGAATGTTCGCGAGCAAACGCGCACGTCGCGCCTTAAGTTCGTGGGCATTGTGGCAGCGATCGTCGTGGCGGTCGCGCTTCTCATCTTTTGCTGGACCACGTTTATGAAGTAGCGAAAGGCTTCGACCTCACGCGGCATTTAAGCTGTCATGGTAATGAAGGGGGCGCATCGGCTGATGCGCCCCTTTTTTGCGCAGGTGATGCACAAGGCATCGCTCGAAGATGGCAACATGCCATGAATGCCCCGCAATCATGCGTTCACCGCCTGCTTACAGAGGGTAGATAGGGGGTTGCTTTTCAAAACTCTTCGAAATGTGTACCCTAAAGCCAATTTCTTCGAGTAGACAGCCGTTTGAATCAGCAAAACCCCAGGATTTCGAAGCTCAAACAGCCGCTCTACTCAGCATTTTGATTTTAGGGTACACATTTCGAATTGTTTTGTTCAGATAGCATTTCTTAAGACGCGAACGGGGTAAAGAAAAGCGTCATCAGCACCCTTATGCACATTGACGCGCAGCGCCTTCTCCAAGCATGAGCACAGAAAAGAAGGGCATGAGGCGCAGTGCGCTGCTCACTGGAAGAATCAGGGCGCAAGATGCCCGTCGCCCACGCCCGGCACCGGACTACCGTCAGGTCAACGTCCTAAGCCATGCATCACATTACCGGCACAGAGCCGTCCGGCATCGATTCGACGGGCTCATCCAAGCCCGGGGCAGCCTGATCGCCTTCACGGCCAGGCAGCGACGCCACCACAACGCCCGTCACCACGAGCACAGCACCAAGGTAGCCTTGCGCGGGAAGCGTCTCGCCCAGCACGAAAAAGGCCAGCACGGCAGAAGCGACCGGTTCGATTGAGAACAGCAAAGCAGTGTGCTCGGGCGTGGTATGCGGCTGCGCAACAGGCTGCAACACAAATCCAAATGCGCTGCACACAATGGCGAGCCCCAAAATGGCACCCCACTGCGCTGGCGTCTGCGGCAACGTTGGGACCTCGCAAACAAGGGAAAACACTAAGCCATATAGGCCGGCAAATCCAAGCTGCCACGTTCCAAGCAGCATGCCGTCGATACCCGGAGCCAGCCTATCGGTAGCGACAATGAACACGGCGTAAAGAAGGGCGCCCGCCAGACAAAGAGCGTCTCCTGAATGCAACTCAAGCCCGCCGCGCAGCGAAAGCAAGGCGATGCCCGCAAGCGTCACCAAAGTTCCCGCAATGATAGAGCGAGGCGGCATGTGACGTTGAAGTGCCGCATTGATGATAGGAACGAACACGACTGCCATCGCGGTCAAAAAGCCGCCATTTGACGCCGACGTCGTCTCAAGCCCATGGGTAAGAAACGCAAAAAGACCGAACAGAAGCAGACCGAGCACGGATGCATATTTAAGAACAGCGCGATTGGTATGGGCAATCTTGCGGAACGACACGGCTCCCACCACAGCAAACGCGATAAGAAAACGCATCGCGATTACCATGAACGGACCCATACCGCCCAAGCCGATCTTCATAAGGAGGTAGGAGCTCCCCCACCCCACGGCGACCAGGCCCAGGGCAATATCAGCCTTACCCTGAGTCCATGCAAATGAATGCACAGTCTTCGTGTTCATCGAGTAGCCCCCTTCCGTACTCCGTCCGCTTCATTCGACGGGACTGTTATAACCCCTTGATTTTCATTTGAGAAGCGAATGATTATTATTGAAGCCATTACAAGTTGTTATGGTAAAAATGCGCAGAATACAAGACAGCCGCAACGCCTCGCCAACGTAAGGACCGCACGTGAACCGCTATGAAATCTTCTTGAAGGTCGCCGAGTGCGGCAATATCACAAAGTGCGCGCAGTCCGTGCACTACACGCAAGCCGGTATAAGCCACGCCATCGCTGCACTGGAAAAAGAGACCGGCCTCACACTCTTTGCGCGTACGGCGCGCGGCGTCACGCTGACCGAAAACGGGCGCCGCCTGTTGCCCTCGATTCAAGCGCTCGTGAACGACCAACACGCCCTCACGCAAGCGATCAATCAAATTGGCGGCGTGGTAGCGGGAACGCTGCGCGTGGGGACTTTCACCAGCGTCTCGATGCCATGGCTGGCGCGACTAATTCAAAACTTCACCGCGCGCCACCCCGGCGTCGAGTTCGACCTGCAGGCAGGAGACTACGACCAAATCACCGAAATGCTCATGGCGGGCAAGGTCGACTGTGGCTTTTTGGCGGCGCCCGCGCATGAAGGACTCGAATTCTTCCCGCTCTACCGCGACCCCATGCTGGCGTTTTTGCCCAAGGGACACCCCCTTGCCCGTAAGCGTTCACTCACGCTCGACGATCTGCTGGATGAGGAACTGATCATTCCCGCACAAGGCTCGGACAACGACATCAACGCAGTTCTCAAGGAGACCGAGAAGCCCGCGAACATCCGCTACGTCCTCAACGACGACTTCTCGGTGCTTTCTATGGTCGAGGGCGGACTCGGCGTGGCAATCATGCCCGAGCTAATCCTCAAGAGCTGCAAGTCGTATCCCGTAGCAAGGCCTCTATCTCCAAAGCGCTACCGAACCATCGGCATCGCGTCGCTGCCCAAAGGCGGCATCTCGATGCTCGCTCAGACCTTTATCGATTTCCTTGTTGAAGACGCACCGATGCATCGCATCTAATCGCCGCGACAAGAAGCAATGGCAGCACAGCGGCTTGGCCGCAAAGCCCCTAAGTGCAACATTCGTATCGCTGCACCCTGCAATCACTCCGCAGCGCCATCACGCCGAAACCGTGCGAGGACGCGGAGCGCCGCATCGACCGGCCCCGGTTGCAAGCGATGTCGCACATCCTCCAGGCGCGCGGGAATATCGATCTGCTGCGGACAATGCCGAGCGCACTTGCCGCAATGGATGCAATTACTTACCAGCTTGGGAGAAGCGGTTCGCACGGCGCTTGCGGTGAAATACTGAGACAGCCCCGTCCAGCGACCGTAAGCAAAACTGGCGTTATAGGCGGCAAAACAGCCTGGGATATTGATTCCCTGCGGGCAGGGCATGCAGTAGTTGCAACCCGTACAGGGCACGCGGTTAAAGCGCTCGAAGACTTCGACCACGCGCGCGATGGTCTCGAGCTGAGAGGGCGTCATGGCTTTGGGTAGGGCCGCATCGGCGATTGAGGCGTTTTGGTCAACCTGCTCGGTCGAAGCCATGCCCGAGAGCAGCATGGTGACCTGCGGATGATTCCACACCCAGCTCAAGCCCCAATCCGCAGGAGTCTGAAGATGCCCAGCTCGCGCCTTTTTCAAGATTTCCTGAGCTGCATGCGGAAGCTTATCGACCAAACGCCCGCCCAGGAGCGGTTCCATCACGAACACGGCAAGGCCGCGAGCATGGGCCTCCATCACGCCGGCAGTCCCCGCCTGGTAGCGTTCGTTCGCATAGTTATATTGCACCTGAACAAAATCCCAGTCATATGCGTCGAGCATGCGCGGGAAATCATCGGCAGAGCCATGATAGGAAAAACCGATCTGCCGAATACTCCCCTCGCGTCTCTGCCGAGCGATCCAATCTTTGATACCCAACGCCGCCACGCGCTCCCATTGTGCGGGACTTGTGATGTTATGCATGAGATAGTAGTCGATATGGTCGGTACGCAGCCGCTTGAGCTGCTCGTTAAAGAACCGATCAAAATCCTCAGCGCGCTTGCACGAGGCATGGGGAAGCTTGGTTGCAATAAAGACCTTGTCGCGCAAGCCAAGCTTTTCGAGTGCCATTCCCACGCAAGCCTCGTTGCCTGGATAGAGATAGGCTGTATCCAAGTAGTTAATGCCCCGCTCTACGGCACGGGAGATAATATCTTGTGCCGCCTTCGCGTCGGGCCGGCCCAGTTGATAACCCGGGAAGCGCATGCAGCCCAAGCCCAAAGCAGAAAGCCTGTTGCCACTTGCAGGATCCGTTCTGTACTGCATGCACGTCCTTTCCTCAGCATACTCGAGCATCATCATACCGCGCCCAAGCAAACTGTTAACCTGCGCGCAACATCGCAGTATCCCGTCGTAATGGCGCTATCATAAGCAAACGCGTATCACACCCCAACCGAGAGGAACGCGCATGCCCATCGAGACCGTTGCCATCATCGGAAAGGGAGCCGTGGGCTTGCTCCACGGTAGCAAAATCGCAAAAGCCGTTGGGTCCAAGCATCTTGAGTATGTAATGGACGACGAGCGTTACCTGCGGCATCGCACAGATAGAATCGTCATCAACGGCGAGGATCAAACTTTCATCACCATCCCCGCCAGCCAAGCAAAACCCGTCGACCTGGTTGTCCTTGCCGTCAAGGCAACCGGACTCGACCAGGCAATCAATAGCATGGAAGGCCTGGTGGGGCCCGAAACGCGCATCATCTCGCTTCTCAACGGCGTGACCAGCGAAGAGGCCATTGCCGCGCGCTATGGCTGGAAGCATCTGGTCCTTGCCATCACGCAGGGCATGGACGCCGTTTTTATCGACAATGCTCTCACGTTCACCCACCCGGGCGAGATTCGCCTAGGCGCGGCGCCGAACACCGAGGCGGGCGTTGTTGAAGACATCGCCGGCCTGCTTGAGCGCGCCGGTATCTCCCATGTGGTTGAGAAGGATATTCGCCGACGTATGTGGACAAAGCTGATGATGAACGTAGGCATCAACCAGACGTGCATGGTATATGGCGGCACGTACGGAACCGCGCTTTCGGATGGCGAGCAAAATCGCTGTCTTGTCGCCGCCATGCGCGAGGCCAAGGCCGTTGCCAACGCAGAAGGAATCGCCCTTACAGAAGATGATCTTAACGAGATGGTCGATATCATCGCCAACCTCGACCCCAACGGCATGCCCTCGATGGCTCAAGACCGCATCAATCGCAAGCCCACCGAGGCGGCGCTTTTTGCCGGCACCATCATCGAGCGCGCTGAGCATCACGGATTATTGGTGCCTCAAAACCGCTGGCTGCTCAAGCGCGTCCGTGAAATCGAATCCTCTTGGTAGCACGCCAAACACACGGCAAATCCGCCGCCCGCGCAAAAGCCGGGTGCCCCCGCACGTACGGGGGCACCCGGCTTTACGCATAAAATGTGATGGAAATGTGAAAATGTGACAAAATAAACCTGTCGACCTTTTGTCACATTAGTCGAGCTTGGCAAAGGCCTGGCTCAGGTCCCAGATGATATCCTCGACGTTCTCGGTGCCGATGGAGAGGCGAATCGTCGAGGGGGTGATGCCCTGATCGGCGAGCTCGCCCTCGGTGAGCTGGGAGTGCGTGGTGGTCGCCGGATGGATCGCCAGGCTCTTCACGTCGGCAACATTGGCGAGCAGCGAGAAAATCTGCAGGTTGTCGATGAACTTCCAAGCCGCTTCCTGGCCGCCCTTGATCTCGAAGGTGAAAATCGAGGCGCCGCCGTTGGGGAAATAGCGCTGATAAAGCTCGTGATCGGGATGATCGGGCAGGCTCGGATGGTTGACGGAGGCAACATGCGGGTCCTGGCTCAGGAACTCAACGACCTTCTTGGTGTTCTCCACATGGCGGTCGACGCGCAAAGAAAGCGTCTCGGTACCCTGGAGCAGCAGGAATGCGTTGAACGGAGAGATGCAGGCGCCCTCGTCGCGCAGAAGAATAGCGCGGATATAGGTTGCAAACGCAGCGGCGCCCACAGCATCGACAAAAGAGATGCCATGGTAGGAGGGGTTGGGATCGGCGAGCTGCGGATACTTGCCAGAAGCCTTCCAGTCAAAGTTACCGCCGTCGACGATCACGCCGCCAAGCGAAGTGCCGTGACCACCGATGAACTTTGTCGCGGAGTGAACGACGACGTTGGCACCGTGCTCCAGCGGACGGAACAAGTACGGGGTGCCAAAGGTATTGTCCACAACGACAGGCAGGCCGTGCTTGTGGGCAATCTCGGAGATTGCGTCGATGTTGGGGATATCGGAGTTGGGGTTGCCCAGCGTCTCCAGATAGACAACGGTGGTGTTGTCTTGAATTGCGCCCTCGACCTCCTCGAGATTATGAGCATCGACAAAGGTGGTCTCAATACCGAACTGAGAAAGCGTATGCTCAAGCAGGTTATAAGAGCCACCGTAGATGGTCTTCTGAGCAACCACATGGTCACCGGACTGCGCAAGCGCCTGGATGGCATAGGTAATAGCAGCAGCACCCGACGCGACGGCAAGGCCCGCCACGCCGCCCTCGAGCGCGGCGATACGATCCTCAAAGACGCTCTGAGTCGAATTGGTCAGACGACCGTAAATGTTGCCGGCATCGGCCAGGCCAAAGCGATCGGCAGCATGCTGGGAGTTGCGGAAGACATAGCTCGTAGTCTGATAAATGGGCACAGCGCGAGCATCGGATGCGGGATCGGCGCTCTCCTGGCCAACATGCAGCTGAAGGGTATCGAAGCCAAAGGTATGCTCGGGGTTGTTAACAAACTGGGACATGATGTTCTCCTTAAACAGGGTAGGCGCAAAAGCGCGGGAAAAAGCGGGCGTTAAAGCTCCCGGTCGCACGGTGCTATCGGGACATTCGCGAATCGCGGATTGTCCCCAGCATGCGCGGCAACCGGGAGCTATGCATTCGTTCCGTCTGACACATCCGTGGGTCCTCCCCTCTGATTCGTTCTCCGCAGGGATAATTCCCTATCGGCTTGGTATGTTTAGCATAGTAAAATCGCCGATACTTTACGTCAATCATTAAAATATGGTAGCTAGCTATCGTTAAAATAGATAACAACTCAAGCGAAAGGACATTCATGACTCTGCAGCAACTGCGCTTCCTCATTGCGGTGGCCGAGAACGGCTCCATCAACGCCGCAGCTCAAAACCTCTATACCGCCCAATCAAACATATCGAGCGCCATCAAATCGCTTGAGGGGGAGCTGGGGATATCGATCTTCACGCGCAGCAGCCGCGGCGTCATGCTCACCTCGGACGGCACCGAGCTGCTGGGCTACGCTCGCCAGGTAGTCGAGCAAGCAAACATGCTCGAAGCCCGCTACGAGCACAACGAGGCACCACAGGAGCGCCTCGCCGTCTCGGCTCAACACTACGCCTTCTCGGTGCAGGCGTTTATCAACGTGGTCGAGGCGTGCGACGCCCAAAAGTTCGAGTTCACCATGCGCGAGACCACAACCGCACAAATCATCGACGACGTACGCGCGTTTCGCAGTGAAGTAGGAATCCTCTACCTCGACGATTTCAATCGACGCGTACTGGAAAAGGCCTTTGCCGACGCACGCGTGAGCTTTCATCCGCTCTTCAACGCGCGCGTCCACGTGTTTGTAAGCGAGAGTCATCCCCTCGCGAGGAAGCCTTCCATTTGCCTTGAAGACCTCGTGCCCTATACGCGCTACAGCTTTGAACAGGGAACATCCAACTCGTTCTATTTTTCGGAGGAGCCTTTCTCGCACATCCCCTGCGCGCGCAATATACGCGTATCGGACCGTGGAACCCTCACCAACCTGCTTACCACATCAAACGGATACGCACTGTCCACCGGCGTGCTTTCGAGCGAAATGCAGTCGGGCATGGCGAGCATCCCACTCAAAGAAGATGCGCACATGCTTGTTGGCTACATCGTGCACGACGAGCGACGGCCCGCACCGATCCTCACGCAATACCTCTCCGAGCTGCGACGCATCATCGCCGATGCCGACCGCAACGGAGCCGTCTTGATCGCGGAGGACGGCACGAGCGCCTAGGCCAGTAAGCGATAGGTTATGACCTGCGGCTGCCCCGGCCTTTGAGGGTCTTCGACCTCGACGCGCACAAACTTAAGGGTTACCTCGCAAAAGCCCGCGCGATGCAGAACGTCAAGGTAGACACGCGCTTGCAGACCGTGTTTTTTCCGCAACTCCTCGAGGGTTTCGTCGGGAGAACCGCCCGTTTTGTAGTCGATGACCAACGCACGCGATGGATCGGCGGGGTCGTAGGCCAAAGCATCGATTGCGCCTTCCGCAAAGCTGCCAAAGCGCTGGCAGATCTCATCGTCATCAAGACCCAACGAGAAGAACGGGACCTCGGCCAAGACGCGTGGCCAGCCAAGAAGCTCTGCGCGCACATCCGAGTCAGACCAAAGCCCCAGCGCTTCATCAAAGCGAGCGCGCTGCGAGGCCGACACTTTCCAGTACGAGCACAACGCCTTCGCGCGCGCGGGCGGCAGCGACGCAGAACCCGTCTCGATTAGCCATTGCGCCGCGGCATGAAATGCCGATCCGAGCGCACAGGGGTCGCCCTCATGCAGAAGGGTGCGCGATGAGGCCACATCGGACGAAGCCAGCGTCTCTTCAAGCGCGTCGCCCATCAGGTTGTCAAGCGCATCGGCCCGAGGGATAAACACAAGATTCGACCCCTGTGAAGGCAGACGATCCTCCCCCTCCTCGTCAAGCGTTGCGGCCATCGAGGAATAGCTATAGGAATCACGCTCTGCACGTGGAACGACCGTGGAGCGAAGACGGTGGTGCTCCGGGTAAGCCAAGGTAAAGGTATCGAGCGGTCCGCCGTCGTTGGGAAGAACGCCCGCATCGGCGTCGGGCGCGCCCTGTGCGGCAGCAAACGCATCGGTCATATCGACATAACGAGATTCGCCGTAGGAAAAATCTCCCAATGGAATAAAGGCGTAATCACCGCTTTCAGAACCCTCAAACACCAGACGATCCTGAGCAAGGTCCGCTATACCTTTGGGCAAAATGCGATCGAGCACGGCAGCGGTAAGGTCGCGATCCTCGTTGAACTTGAGCTCTGCAACCTTCCCTGCCTTGCGTGCTGTCCCCGTACCCGCATCGAGCGCCAAGATGAGCACTTCGCGGGCGCGCGTCATGGCAACGTAGAGCAGACGTGCGCGCTCCTCGAGCGATGCCGCCTCGTCTTCTTCTCGCATGGCGACAAACTCGCCCGCAGCAGAATCCGTGGCGCACACATCATCCATAAGCTCAGGGTCAAGCCATGCAGGCGAAGACGCGCTCCCGCGGAAATACTTATTGAAGGCCTTCTCCACATCGGCGCTTGCGACAAACGTCCCGTCCGCAGCCCGACCCCCCGCAAAACGGGCGGGCAGCAGCAAAACGTCGGCATGGTCTGCGGCGCGGCGCATCTGCATGCGAGAAGAATTAGCGTGGATGCTATAGCAATCCGCCACCGCGACAACCGGGAACTCCAAGCCCTTCGAGGCGTGTACCGTCATGATACGAACTGCCGAGGCGTCACCCTCATTTAGGGCACCGGGAGCCTCCTTGCCCGCCAAAAATGCATCGAACGCACCCGCGATCTGTCGCGGCGCATTGCCAAGGGCGTCTTCCGCATCCTGCAGGGCGTCGAGAGCCTTGAGCACGTTGGCGGCGATGGCACGCCCTTCAGGGCCGCGCTTCGCCAGGCGGACAAACCATCCCGAGGCGTTGATCGCATCGCGCGCGATACGGGCAAAAGAATCGCGACCCACACGTGAGAAGGCATAGCGAAGCACCCGTCGCGCACGATGAAGCAGGCGGAGATTCTCAAAACCGGGTGCATCGTCATCCGAAGCAATGCCTGCATCCAGGTTACGGCGCCGCGTCTCGCCTGTTTTGGGGTCGTACGTGGTAGCGAGAGCCAAGAACTCCTCGACGCCGAGCGCGAACATCGGAGAAGCAAGCAACGGCATGAGTCCTTGGGCAGTGTCTGCAGGATTCGCAAGCGCGCAGACGAGAGCACGCACGGCGGACACCTCGGGCGCGCCTGAGAACACCGAGCCACCGGAGATGACACAGTCGAGTCCCTGCGCGCGAAATGCAGCGGCATAGCGGTCGGCAAAGGTCATGCCGCCCAAAAGCAATACCATGCCGCCCACGGGCTGGCCCTTATCGGCAAGCTCTTTAAAGCGAGCTGCAATCGCTGCCGCCTTGACGTCAATGCGCTCCTCCGCACTGCCGCCCGCAACAAAAATCGCCTGACGACGTGAGACGTCCGCGGCGACCAGCGCATCGCGTCTGCCCTTGTGCGCTTCCAGATCCAGGAAATCGCGCATCAAGCCGCCTTGTTCACCGTCAAAGACACGCGCCACATATTCCAAAATCTGAGCGTGACTGCGGAAGTTGCGCACGAGCTTGACGATGCGCCCCCGAGAGGACGAATCCTCGTTGCTGGCCGCCTGGGCAATCGAGCGCTCCTGACGACGAAACACTTCGACATCTGCACCGCGAAAACGATAGATCGACTGCTGGGCGTCGCCGACGGTGCACAGCGCACGACCGTCCTCACCCGTGAGATACGAGATGAGATCGACCTGTTGTTGGTCGGTATCTTGAAATTCGTCGATCATCACGAGCTTGAAACGGTTCTCATAAGCAGAGCGTACCGAGGGATAATCGCGCAAAGCCTCATGGGTCATGCGCAGAAGATCGTTGTTGTCCAAGCCGCCCGCGGCGCGCTTGAGCTCGCGGTACTCGGCCTCGACGCGGCGAGCAAGCTCAAAGAGCTGCCCTGTCGCGGCAGAGCCTACCGCGACCATCGCATTGATAAAGCTATCCGCCGCCTCGGCTTTAAGAAGCAAGACCTGGTCTTTGGGAAACGCCTTGCTCGCGCGCGGAGCAGAGCAGGCCAGCATGCAGGCGCCAAGATCTGCCATGGTCTTTTCGCTCGCCTCGAAGGCGTCGATAGCGGCAAGCGCCGTGCGGGCGCATTCGGCGGCACCGGGGCTCGCCTCCAAGCAGGGGCGATATGCATCGGCCAGACTGCTTAAATCCGCCTGCGCCCCCACAACGTGGATGTCATCCATGCCATGCGGAAGCGCGCAGGACACCTCAAGCAGACGACGCACCAGGGAGCGCGCCGAAGTGCCCATTTCGCTACCGGAAGGACCGATCTCTCCGTAGAGCGGATACCAGGTTTTGAGTTCGGCAAAAGGATCGGCGTCATCGCCGCGCTCATCGCGGGCTGCAGAAAGTACGTGCTCCACCGCACGGTCCATAAGGACCGCGGCCGACCCCTCCTCAAGCACCTGGAAAGCGGGATCGATGCCCAGATCAAGAGCATGAGTGCGAAGGATACGAGAACACATGCCATGAATGGTCGAAATCCAAGAATCGTCGACCGTCAGGGCCTCTTCTGCCATGCCGGCTTCAATAAGAGCGGCGCGCACGCGCTCGCGAATCTCCGCCGCGGCGTCTTTGGTAAATGTGATAGCGAGCACCTGGTCCAGATGCTCGGCAAAAGAACCGGACTCCGGGGAGAGTGCCCACAGGATACGGCGCGTAAGGGTGAAGGTCTTGCCCGAGCCGGCGCCCGCCGACACAAACAGGGGGCGATCGAGCGTCGTCACGATCTCGCGCTGTTGAGGCATCAATGTTGAGAGATCCATGGTATTCACGCTCCCCTCCTCTCAAATCCAGACGGATGGTTAAACGAACAACGGCCGGCGGGATCTTCGGATGCACACACGACACCATGGGCCATCTCATCCAGGCGCTGTGCAATAGCATCTTCGACACGGTCAAGCAGCTGCTCAAACGCCATGGTTCCGCCATGTTCCGTCGCAGGGAAACCATCGCGCAGCCCGGGAATCATGCTCTCCTCGGCCTTGTCGCCCACAAGCGCCGCCGCGGCAGCGCCGCGCATAGCGGGTGCGCGCCCCTTCGTGGAGAAGTAAAGCGCGGCGGCCGGCTCAAGGCCCAGGGCACGACGCATCGCCTGAGCATAGATGAGCGATTGCGTGTGCTCGGGAAGCCAGCGCTCGTCCTCAGCCGGAATCGTGCCGTCCTTGAGCGGAACGGTGGGATCTTTGAGCTTGAAGGGATTGACGTCCCCGCGATGCTTGTAATCGATAATGGCCGCGCGGCCCTCGGCATCCACATCCACACGGTCGATGCGCCCGCCCAGGGGCCACCCGGCGTAGGTGACGCCCAGACCATTGAAGGAGTACTCAAGATATGTGGGCTTGAACGGCATGAGGGCGCCCGCCTCATAGCGCACCACGCGCTCGAGCTGAGGCAAGATCTCGTCAATCTGCGCGCGCTCGCCTGCGTCGAGGGGCACAAGCGCGCCGGAGCTCGTCGTCTTGCCACGCGCGTGCTCCGCGCGAACCTCGTCAAATGCCTCGTGCAAGACAGAAAGAGCCGCCGGCACGTTCTCGGGGCGCACGCGGTCCACACCTGCTTCGAGCAGCTCGCTATGGAAGCGGAACATGACATCGTGGACGAAGTTGCCCTTTTCGATATTGCCAAAGCCGGCGTCGATCGAAGAAGGACGCACACGCGAGGAAATAAACCAGCACAGGGGGCAGGAGCTGTAGCTTTCGATCTGCGAAGCGGATAGTTGCCGCGCAACCAGTTCACCGTCCTCGCTGCGTTGGCGAAGGACCACATAAGGCGTAGCCTCGTCGCTCAACTGCTGAGGAGGAAGGCACTGGACTTGGCACGTATCGAGGCCAACGGCGCCCGAGGGATCAAGATCAAGTACGATATCGCCCTCGTCGGTCTGTTCCACATTCGCAGCGGCGCTCGCGCGCGTGCGAAGTTCGGTCCAGATGGCAGCGGGATAGACATCCTTGGCCTGCCGGTCGTGCGTCACGCGTGCAAGAATCGCCGCGCCGCTTGAAGCGCGAACGGCGCGGTCGAAGAGCACGCGCTGGTACGACGCGGGATCGATTGTCACTGGAGCCGCCGCCAGACGCTCGCCCAGCAAGGTGGAAGCGTCCTCTTTGACCGCAAGGGAATAGGTTTCGGCGTCGACATCCAAAAAGACCATCGCATCGAAGGCGCCCGGGCGAGCCGCGGCCGCCGCAGCAAGCGTCAGGAACTGCGCTGCGGGACGCGACACCAAAGCGTCAAGGGGCTCGGAAGCATCGGCGTCGGGTCTGAGCTCATCCGTCTTTGCAGATATGCCAACCTTGAGGCCCGAAAGCACGCTCGTGGCCACACTTTGGGGGACATCGACGGCACGCGTCTCGTCCATAAGCATGGCAATCGCCATTTTGAGCATGGACGCCTCGCGCTCACGCGCCACCGCTCCATCCGTATTGCCAAAAGCATACGCTGGCAGCGCCTCCACAACCAAAAGCATCGATTTAAACGCCGAGACGGGACGCTCCTGCATCAGGTACTGCACTACATCGGCACACACCGCGGGAACCTGCGCCCAGGGATTGTCGGAATCGAGCATTTTGCGCTGGGCGGCCACGCGCGTCTGGATGCTCTGCAGCTCACTCAGCACGGCATCGACGCCCATGGCGCGCTTGCCACGGATCTTCTTATCAAAAACGCGCGCAAACCAGGCATCGCAGCCCGAAAGCGGACAGGCGAGCCAGTCGGAGAGCTCGGGGGCAGGCCACCACTCGGAATCGGGAATCTCCCCTGCTGCTGCGGCCCTCATGCGCGTTACAAGGTTGGCCAAAGCGTTGAATTGAGCGCCCGTACGCGTCTCATCGAACCTGGCATCGGCAGGAGCAATCGCCCGCACGCCACAGGCGGTAAGACGCTCGGCAAGCTGGCAGGCCGCCT
>ENA-OPDW01000146-OPDW01000146.1-human-gut-metagenome-genome-assembly--contig:-NODE-146-length-62997-cov-8.271297_pt1 | contig 62997 bp, 52 predicted proteins | sample MGYA00241264_ERZ501508 | MGnify/ENA primary metagenome ERZ501508 (study PRJEB25962, sample SAMEA2042575) | human gut metagenome | biome: human gut; feature: human-associated habitat; material: faeces...
TATGTGGACTTCTGTAGCGTATTGCATGGACTTCAGATAGCGGAATACTCAATTAATTTATTAATATATGGAATAAATAAATAAAATATTAAAAAGCATGATGTAAAACCATTTGCAACATAAAAAAAAGGAAATATACAATTTTTTAGACCATCAAAAGTGATTGATTGATATCCAAAAAAAGAAAACAAGAAATAAATTATTAAATTATAAAAAATAACTTCAGATAACAATTTTATAAATTTTAAAAGTGTAACATTAGATTTACACATAAAATACCCAGTAATCAGTACAAAACAATTAATTCCTGTTTTACCACCCCCAACCAAGTACTAAGAGAAATAAATCTTTATATTCTAAATAAGATTTGCTTGGTATATAATTAAGCAATCCTGAATTCACCACATAATGATGTGCAATAATTATTAACATAGTAATTATTCTGAAAAGCTCAATATTTGACCTACGCTGCTTTACTAAACATTGTTCATTCTTATACATTCTTTATTTCTCCCAATAGAATAGAAAATAAGTATTTAAATACTTATTTTCTATTTTGTTATTTATTAAATCTACTTTTTTAAATCTAAAATTATGTTACAAATTCTATCAACATCTTCAATTGCTAAATCCGCATATAAAGGTAACGTTAATACTCTATTACTGATATATCTAGCGACTGGTGTTTCATCTAAATCATATTTTCCATGGAAACAATCAAAGCTATTTGTTAAAGGATAGAAGTATTTTCTTGCACCAATTCCATTTTCCGCTAATTTATCAAAAACTTCATTTCTAGTAGCACCAAATTCTTTTTCTTCAAATACAACTGGAAAATATGCATAGTTTGATTTTACATCCTTTTGAATTGGACTTAATTGAATTCCAGCTACACCTTCTAAATGGCTACGGTATCTTTCTACCACTTTTCCACGTTTCTCAATTTCTTCATCAACATGCCTTAAGTTGCAGATTCCCATGGCCGCACAGAATTCGTTCATTTTCGCATTTGCACCCACTGCATCTACTGTTTCTGGTCCACGAATACCAAAGTTTTTTAAACGATATAAATCCAATCCAAAATCCTTTAATTCATTACCGAAACAAACAGCTCCACCTTCAATGGAATTAAATACTTTTGTCGCATGAAAACTAAAACAAGAAACATCCCCATAAGAACCAATGCCTTTACCTTTGTATGTTTCACCAAAAGTATGTGCTGCATCATAAATCACTTTTAAGCCATATTTTTTAGCAATACGATCAATCTCTTCAATGTTACAAACATTGCCATATACATGTACTGGCATAATGGCACAGGTACGATCTGTAATCAAAGATTCCAATTTTGTGACATCCATTGTAAAGTCATTAGGATCAATATCACAGAATACAGGTTCTAATCCATTACGAACAATTGCATGCGTGGTAGACGCAAAAGTAAATGGAGTTGTAATTACTTCACCAGATAAATTTAATGCCTGTAAAGATAATTCTAAGGCCATATGACCATTTGTCATTAAATCTATATTTTCAACATCTAAATATTCAATCAATCCTTCTTGTAATTTTTTATGTTTAGGACCCATATTAGTCAGCCAATGTGTATCCCACATATCTTTTATTTCTTCAACATATTCATCTAAACTAGGCATTGATGATCTTGTAACTAAAATATTGTTGTCTTTCATATTAAAATCCTCCATTCTTTACATAATATTTTAAATTCTACTTTATTGTATTGAAATAAGGAACATCACAATCGACTGCAGTAATGTATTCTTCATATTTTCTAGAAATAATCATATTGTGTTTAAAATGAAAATCTTCAATCATTTTATCTTGGAAACATTTAATATGATTTTCTACGCAATCATATCCAGCCATACATGCAAATTCGCATCCTGCAGAAAACCTAGGATTACATTCAACTAAATAATATTTACCATCTGGAGCTAAAATATATTCAAAATTTACATCTCCAATAACATTTAATTTTTCAGCTAAAATCTTTGTTGCTTGTTCTAACTCATTATCTTGATATACAACAACTGTTATTGAACATCCATGAGGTGTGGAAATTATTTCTCTTCGAGATACTGCAGCAACTTTATTCGGTTTAGGTTGTCTAACAGCTTCTACGACTACAATAGGTCCTTCTATAAACGGCTCTACAATATAAGAATTCTTATCAACATTATTTACAAAATCATCCCACTCTTGTTGATTATAAATATATTTTAAGCCTTGACTACTTCTGCCACTATACGGTTTACAAACGACCGGAAAATCCCATTCTAATGTTTTAATGTCCTTTAATAATTTAGTCGGTATTGTATTTGTTAATGGGCAATTTTCCTTAACAAAATCCTGTAACACTTTCTTATTTCTAATAATTTCTAAAGATTCTTTAGGAGAAATACATAATGTAACATTATGTTCTTTAAACCATTCTCTGTTTTTACTTAAAAAATCAATTTCATAATCAATCATTGGGAAAATATAATTAATATTTTCTGTAATACAAATTTTCTTTATTGCTTCTAAATAATCTAGTTCCTTAGTTACTGGTGGAATTTGATAAAATCCATCCATTTCGCAAGACTCAACAACCCACTCTTTAGCATAGATATTACATCCAATAATCCTATATCCCATTCTTTTCATACTTTTAATTGTAATGTCCGTTGCAACAGAACCTGTTGAAGTAATTAATATCGTTTCCATTTTATCCTCTTTCTATTTTTTTATAAATCCATTTACAACATTCATAATGTATTTAAATTCTTCTAGTTTAAAAATCACAGATCCAATTATGTATAACATTATACCTGCTAAAATCTGAATTAATAAAACAAAAATGTTAGGTAAATTAATCAATCCAATAAAATAAACAAGTATTCCCATAATTAACGATAATACAATACTTGGTAATATATCTATTATTTGTTCGATATAGGTATATTCAAGTAATTTCCTGTTAGGCCATGAATTAATTATTTGATTAATAACACTTGCAAATAATAAACTATAGGCCATTACCATTACGCCATACCACATTGTACAAAACAGCAAAGCTAAACCAAATACTTTTTTTAAAATCTCTAATTTTAAAAACATATCACTTCTTCCCTTAGCTTTGATGGCATTTAAATTTGCAGTATGTATTGGATAAAACATATATGTAACACAAAAAATCCGTAAAAACGGTACACATGGTAACCATTTGTCAGTTAATATTAATTTTACTATTGGCTCAGCACAAAAAGCTAGACCAATCATAATTGGCGCCATAATATAAGTACTTATCTTAATCGATCGTCTAGTCATTGCCTTTACTTTTACTCTATCATCCTGCTCATTTGACATTGTTGGCAATAAAACACTATCAATAGAAACATTAATGTTTGTGGCAAATACATTAGGCAATTTATCCCCTTGATTATAATAAGCTAAATCAGATGAAGAATAATATTTACCAATAATTAAATTTCTTAAATTATTATATACAGTTTCTAGCAAAGACGAAACTAACAATTTCCATCCAAATGATAACAATGTACTTAAACGTGTCCAAGAAAAAATCTTCTTTGGTCTCCAATCAACCGTAATCCATAATATAATTGTATCAACAATCGTGTTTGATAATTGTTGTGCTACAATTGCCCATACACCAAACCCACAATAAGCTAAAGCAATTCCTAAAAACGCTGAGAACACAGTGCCTCCTAAAGTTGAAAAAAAGAACTTTTTAAAAAGCATATTTTTTGATACATAAGACTGCTGTATTCCTTTAATTCCAGAAATAATAATAGTAATTGAAATTACTCGTATGATAGGCGTAAATGTTTGATCATTGTAAAATTTAGAAATTAATGGAGCAACAAAAAACATAAATAAATATAATACAATACAAACAACAAAATTGAAATAAAAAACAGAAGAGAAATCTAAATCATCCGCATCTTTTTTTTGAATTAATGCTGTTCCCAATCCACTATCGACAAAAACTTGCATAATGGTAGTAAAAACAGTAACTAATGCAATTTTTCCATAATCTGCTGGAGACAATATTCTTGCTAGTACAATAGAAACTATAAACGTCACAACTTGTGCTCCACATCGTTCAGCAAACCGCCAAATAAAATTTTTTACAACTATATTTGTATTCATTTCAAATCTCCATGCTTGATAATTTTCTTTAACTTCAAATAAGTATCCAAAGAAAAGAATGCAAAAAATACTTTTAAAATTCTTTTTTTATCATTTCCAATTAAATTACTTGTGTCAAAATAATTTTTATCTTTTGTGCTATTATCTAAGAACGTTATATGATTATCAAAACAGTCATTAATCCACTTATGTTGTTCCTCAATTGTAATTCTATTTTTAATACCAATAGAATTACCTTTTAATAACAAATAGTCTAAATAATCTTCTATACTAGCTTCGTTAGTTAAAGTAAAATCGGTTTCATTCAAAACATCGTTGATAATTCCTAATGGTTTATTATTTATAACATCCATTCTTATAGTTGGAATATCCATATTTGCTGAAACATTAGCACTTCCAGCACCTGAAATAAATACATCAAAGCATTCAAAAACATCTTTTGGTATTGGCCAAAGAAATCCAGTAATGTAAAGTTTGATATTACCAACGTTTGAAAAAGATTTTTTAATTTGGTTAATCACTTCTGAGTTATCTGAGCCTCCTATAAAACACATAACAAAGTTTTTTTCATGATGCATTTTCGCAAAGTTTATTACACTATCAATAATGTTAACAACATAACCTTTTTCCAATCTACCGATTGAGCCTATAACATAATCCCCTTTAGGAATGTTATCAATTAACGAGGAAACTACATTTCCAACAGAATTAGAGCAACAAGCTGTTAGCACATGCGCATTTTCATCTAAAAGATCAAAATATTTTCCAAATATCCTGCTTAATGACTGATTTGAAATACACGCCAATTCTTTTCTCATATACTTAAACTTAAAAAACTCATAAGTATTTTCATTTACAAAAGCATTATTTTCATCTAAAAATACAACTATGTGTTTTGCATTTATTTTTTTTGCTAACAATTCTCCCCAGTATGCAGTATAATCCGTACCGGTTTCAATCACAATATCTTCAAAATTATTTGTATCATTTTTTAAAACATAATCACTTAAAATCTGTAAATATTCCTCAATCTTCCTTTTGTTAAAAACAAAAGGATAATACTGTAAAAACTCAAAATTTTTATGATTATATTTTTCAAAACCATTTATATATACAGTACCAGAATTAATAGGTAAAACAGTTACATTCCATTTCTTATCTTCTAAATAATCAATTTTATTTTTATAATAAATAGGTGCACCAGAAATAATATTGGCTATCCCACAAATTAAAATATATTTTTTTGAATACATGTTACCTCTCCATAATACTAACAATATAATTTGTTTTTAATTATTATTTTTAGTATTTTCTCTTATTGCTAAATAAACTATCCAAAAAATAATACCCATTTTTGGAAATTCTATAATACTCTCAAACACCATCAACAAAACAAAATAATTAACCAAAACATTTTTATAGATATTTTTCGTTCCTGAATATAGATATTTAATAAACAATATTAAAAACACAGTTCCTACTAATCCTAACTCTCCATGTACTGCTAGCAAAGAGGATCTAGCACTACCTAATAAACTTGTTTTTGCTTCATGTGTAGGATCGATTGAATTAAATACTGACTCAATATATTTTTTTCTACAATGCGAGCTGTACGGAGTAAAAAATTTATCATATATACCTATATACCCACCTGCACAAGTTTCAGCTGCACGTGACGAATACAACCCTGCACCTGCACCAAATAATAATATAAATATTCCTTCAGTAAATGGCATTGTTATAAATGTAGTAATATAATATTTAATTTTTGGAATTCTGTACTGAAAGTAATTATAATCAAACAATCTGAACAATTGTGCTGTTACCCAGCGAGGACTTAACAAATAAAATGCTATAATACCTAGCAAAATGAACATTCCATATTTCTTTTTTTTATTTTTATCAATACTTTTTGTAAATACAATACCAATTATAAAAGCTAACAATAACGCAATTGTATATGTTACCGCAGTTGTTGCTAAAGCAACTATAGCTGATGCAATAGCCCATCCAACACACTTTCTATCTTCATTTATACGAAATAAAAAATATAAAAAAGCAAATGAACAAATTATCATAAGTACATCACTATGATAATTCCCTAATGTACCTGATACCCAGTCATTATCAATCATACTAAAAATAATTTTTAAATGTGTTAAAGCATAAGATATGATAGTGACTATTTGTATAAGTACAAAGCATTTTAATAAATAATCTATGTCCCCTTTTCTGAATCCCTTTTTATTAACCACATTCATCATTAATAATGCCGATACTAAAAAAGGCAGATTATATAACAAATAAAAAAATATATTATTAACATTTTGTATGTGAACAATAATATTGAACACAATATAGACAATCAAACAAACGGTATAAATTAAAATCTTCTCCGTTTTAAACTTTAATCCGTGTTCTTTTATATTTTTAAAATACAAATATAAAACAATGACAATGATTAAATAATTATCAGGAACAATTAGTGCTAATAAAATTAATAATATACTATCCTTTGCATCAAATATTCTCATTCCATATTTAAATTTCATAAATGCAAAGGCAAGAATCGGTACATATAAAATCAGACTTTTTTGAATTATTCCATATAAAAATGAACATATTAAAACAATAAGAATTAATAAATCACAGTATTCTAGTTTCTTTTTTTTTAACACTTCTATCATATTTCACCATATCTATATACTTTTTTGATATACCCTTCCATGAATATTCATTTTTTAAACTATTATATTGAACACAATAACTATTTTTATTTTCACATTTTTCAAATGACTCAATATAATCAACAATCTCACTTAAATTGTTTTCTTCTTTTGAATATGCAAAACCTGCATTATTCTTCAAAACAATATCAGTTGCTCCACAATGATTACTTGAAATACAAATACACCCTAAAGCAATTGCTTCTAAGATAGCAACATTAAAAGTGTCATATTCACTCAAGCAAAGCATTATATTATAGTTTTGAATTGTTTCGTATAATTCGTCTTTATTACTAATATATTTAACATAATGAACTTCCTTATTTAAATTAAATTCATTTATCATATCTTCAAACCTTTTTTCTTGTGTTTTATCTACGTTATTACCATAAATATCCATTTTAAAACAAATGTTTCGAGCTTTTAAGTATCTACACAAGTTTAGTGAAGTAGTTAAGCCTTTAATTTCAGATAATCCGCCTAAATTAATAATATTGATATTCTTTTTATTTATACAATCCTTTCGATAATCCCATGCATCTGTTCCATTTTCAATAACACTAACATTATGCTTTCTTCCGTATAACTTAAAAATATCGTTCTTTTGCATTTGTGAAACACATATGAGGTTGGAAAAATGTTTGTATAATATTTTTTCTAAAAACAAATTCTTTTTACTAATATTTATTCCGTATTCTTTTTCAACTTTTGAAATGCCATGACATGTTAAATAATACTTATTTTTATCATTAAATAACGAAAAAAAGTAAGCTATAAAAGGAATAATGAAACCATCTGTGTGAATATTGATAATACAATTTTTACACCCTAATATTTTTTTAACCATTCGCTTAATGTAAGCTGATTTTGATTCATCATTTTTGTATAACAATAATTCATAATCCCTAAATCCATTATCATTAAAACCTTTAATTAATCCTTTAATCACACCAGTTGGACCATTGTTTTTATCTTCTTGAAATCCAGCAACAATAACTAATTTATCGTACATTTTAACCTCTTTTAAATTAAATTGTTATAAATATCTTGTAAACGAATAATAAATTCTCTTATTGAAAATTCTTTTTCAAATCTAATTCTACTATTAATCCCCATTTTTTTTCTTATGTTAAAATCTTTTGATAAGTATTCAATTTTAGACGATAATGCCTCAATATCTCCTTGATCAACAATATATCCATTATTTTCATCCTGGACCATTTCAACAACACCACCACAATCATAAGCAATAACTGGTTTTGAAAAAGACAAAGCCTCTAATACAACAGTTGGAAATGAATCATACTGTACACTTGATAATACTAGTACATCAGTAATGTTATATACGTTTTGCATATCTTCTCTAAAGCCCGGATAAATAATTCGATTAGAAATACCACTATTATTTATATAATCAACAAGCTCATTGACTCTCCACTCTTCTCCTGAAAACGCATCCCCTATAATTAACCCATATATATTTTGGTTCTCCGTTTTTTTGAGTGCGTCAACAAAATCTTTTTGCCCTTTTATAGCATTTATTCTTCCTACATGTGTATAAACAATGGCATCTTTTGGAATCCCTAATTCTTTTCTTATATCAACTTTTTTTTCAAGTAAAGATTTATCTACAATACCATTATGCAATACTAACATATCTTTTTTACTTTTAGTTAAGCCTAAAACATAATATTTTAATGCTTCTGAAACTCCCAGGACTTTAGTAGAGTGATTTAATGCGATTTTATACATTATTTTTGCCACTACTCTCGGATGTTCAATCATTTCATGTAAATGAAAAATAACTGGAATATTTTTAAAAGTAGAGAAATAAATACCTTCTAAAACGGCTAGTGTATTATTATGAATAATTTTTATATCATGTTCTTCAATATAATTACTAATTCGTTTTATACTCTTCATATATGATACACAATATTCAATCATACCTTTAGGATTGAAATATTTTCTTCTAATTATTGGATAATCAATAATTGTTGTATCTATGTTACTCTTATCTAAAATATCCTTCAAAGGACCATCGTTCGGAATCAATACATGAGGTGTATACTTTTCTCTGTCTAAATTTGTTACAATATTTATCAAAATTTGATCTGCTCCATATAACTCAGCACCAGAATGTAAATACAATATATCTATCATAACTAGTTTTCTCCTGAAAGGAATGTATCTTCATATTGTCCACATATTTTTTTCCATGTATATGCCTTCTGTACACGTTCCTTAGCTTTAAGGCCCAAAGTTTTAATTTCTTCCTCAGGTTTATTGTCGACTTGATTAATCAATTGCGTTAACTTGCCTTCTTCTCTATCCCAATACAACGCTGAATCAATAGCTACTTCTTTATTAAAACCAACATTAACCAATAAATTTAAATCTGTACTACCTAGTGCCTCGATTAAGCTTGGGTTTGTTCCCCCAACGGTATGCCCATGGAAATATGCATATGCATTCTCACGAATTTTCTTCAACAATTCTTGATCATATACAGTGCCAACAAATTTAATTCGTTTATCCTTTGAGAAATGTAAACGACTTTCTAATTCATTTAAAAACTTATCATTCACATTTGTGATAATCACAAAATCTCTTTTAGAATTTGATTTCATAAATTCATGAATCATAATTTCGAATGAGTTTTCAGGAACAAATCTGCCTACAACCAAATAATAATCCTTTTTAGTTAACCCTTTTTCTTTGTACCAATCAACCAATTTGGCATCGGTATCTGATAGAATACTTGGCGTTAAGTCCGCACCATAAGCAATATATGTAGTTTTAGGATTTCCGTTACCGATACCCTTTCCATCATATTGTTCATGAATGTATTTCTCAATATTTATAGAATCACAAATAGCTAAATCACTCCATTTAACCATCATTTTCTCAGATTCTTTCCAATATTTACGTACAGGTGCACTCCACTTCGCCCTTATCCATTCATGTCCATCTGGATTTAAATAAACTTGTCCTCCCATTTTATGGATTTTTTTATAATATTTTTTCATAAATGGGCCAATACGACAAGCCATTATATATACAATCGGATTTTTTATATTGTTGTTTTTAATATATTCACAACAATAATCCAATGATTTAATATCATAATAAATAGCTTGTGCAGCCCCAATTTCTGGAACAGTTATTTTGAAACAATGTGCATTATGAAATTCAAATTCTGAATCACAAATTCTTGTGACGTTGCTCAACTTAGTTTCATCCATACATCCATTTCCATTTGCTTTGCAAGCTACATGATATTTAAGATTATTATTATTCTGATGATACTCAGTTAATTTATAAACAAACGTTTCATATCCACCATATGCGCCTAAAGACTTTGCGCCAACTAAAAATACGTGTTGCATATATTTTCCTTTCCTTTTACTGTAATCATTCATGAGGACAGCTAATAATCAATCACTTATTAAACATATTACCTATAAATTTGTTCATTTAATATTATCTAAAGCGTTTCATGTTAGTATTTATTTTTATCACGAATTGCTATAAAAATAATTAATTAAATGTCATTCATTTATTTTATAACAACATATTTACAAAAAATTCACAATTGTTTTAGATGTGCTCTATCTCCTCAATTCTAGAACCAATCAAAACTTATTAATATAGCTATACAATGGACTAAAATATAAATTTCAAAATATGTTGTTATTAAATTTTTGCTACTGCCATTTAAAATTATCTCACCTGAAAATTCATATGTATATCTTCAACAATCAAGAGATTCTCTTAAATTAACTAATGTGTTAAACACGTGTTATACGCTATAAATTCTAGCATACATTTATCAATATAGCAAAATAGCATCATTTGTTAATTTATTATTTCATTTAATAATATCAAAGCCTCCACTCATATTCTAAGCGAAGGCTCTGTTTATTCTTATTTAACTTTTAACATTTCTTTTCTTTATTAAGATATACATTATCACTGCAATACTAGATATCATCATCAAATAATACATTGAAACAAAATTTGATATACCTGTTACAACTTTTGTTTCTGTTTTCTGAGATTCTTTATCTACTTTGGTTTCTATATCTTTATTTGATTCCATATCTGTAGCACTTGCATATTTGTACTTATCTTTATTCGAAGGATTAATTGATACTAATGGATCTTTCTTTTCTTCTGGTCTTATGCTTTGTTGCTTTGAATCTAAGATAGCGAATGTATCATTTGCAACAATTTCATATATATAATTCTTTGACTTACTCTGTGCAGTAAGCTTATAATTTCCAATTTTTTCTCCAGGCTCTCTAGTTAATTTGTAATCACTTGTTTCTAAGATTGGATCTGTTTCTCCAACATATTTTTGATAGTTTGGCAATTGCAACTGAATCATTTTAGGAAGAATTGTTACTATAAATGGAATAGATTCATAATACTTCGAATCAACATCAAAACTAACAATATATTCTCCTGCATCTTTTAATAGGATTGGTTTTATATCGCTTTTACCACTATCAACTATTAAACCATTTTCAGAATAAACAACTTCTACATCCGAATGCGTAATCTTTGTCTTTTCAACTGGAACGCCTTTTTCATTCTTTGGCTCAAATTGAAAATCAATGTTACCTTCGTAATCATCCAATGATACAAAATCTCCATTTGCTAAAGTTTTTAACTTAAACTCATAATCCCCTTCAAATTTACACAGATATTTCTTTTCTTCAGGATCTTGTTCTCTCCAATCCTTGTTGTAACTTACATTCACTTGTACTTTTTTGGGGTTAATTTCTAAAATGACATAACCATCATTCGTTTTTACTAAATACTTTCCACAATTAATTGGAGCATCCTCTAACCGCTCAAACTCAGGAGTAGAATAATAATCAGTCGCATCCTCAATTTCTATCTTTTGACCTGTATATTCAAAAGATAACACCTCCTCCTCTGCTTGTATACCAATTGGTACACAAAAGATAAACAACGCCATAAATACACCTAAAATTCTCCTCATATTATATTTTCCTTTCTATAGGTGAAACTCTACTTCTACTATATCAAAGAATAGTATTATTTGCTACTATATAATATGACAATTCTTAAATTAAAGTATATTTTATGACTTGTTACATTATGTTACTATATTAACAATAAAAAAGACTTCCCCAAAAGCGGAAAAGTCTGAACATCAAAATTGATTTATTTTAAATTCGTTCGCGATTATTAACTCAATGCATACCAAGCCATACCTTCATCTAGCCAACCCAAACCAATTAACCAATTATGTTCTGGTTTGCTTGTTGTATAGTTGTGGTTATTTGCAAATGCATTTGGATTATATTCTCTTAATAACGGAATGCTTGAACTATCTTTGGGATTTGCTGAATACCAACCAATTCCTTCATCATTCCATCCTACACTTACTAAATAATTTTTTTCAGCTTTATTCATTGTGTAGTGGTGTTCTCCTCCATTTGCATTATATAAACGATATACAGGATAATCACTGAATTTAGGAGCAGTCCATCCTATTTTTTCATAAATCCAACCAACATTCACCAAATGATTCTTTTCACCTACGTTTGACGTATAAAAATGCTCTCCACTATTTGGATTATATAAACGATACATAGATTGACCTTCTATAGTTGACTTAGGTAGAGTCTTTTGCTCCTTTTTATTACATGTTTTGCAAATTCTTTGCTCCATACCATCATTTGTTGTAGTGGGCTGTTGAATTACTTCCCAATCTGACCATTCATGATCAGTAAAATCAACGGTATTATTGGCATCAACTCTATTATCCCCATCACCAAATCTTGCAGACAATATATACTGACCAACATTACTTGGTGTAACTGTTACGCTAATATCATTTACTTTAACATTAGCTCCATTACTTACAGACCAGTCAATACATGAATTATCAACAATTCCAACAAATGAATAATCCTGTCGAGTTATATAAAGTGAATAATCTTTAGTACTGCCATAACATTTTTGTCCGTCAGCTATCATATTTCCTTCAGAAGTAGAATTAGAAACTTCAAAACTGACACCACTATCATTTAAGAATGTTTTATTGTATGACACACTTGTTAAAGTATCAAAAGTGTTTTGTGGTTGAAAAACAATTGTTGGTTCATCATAAGAAAAACATTGTACCCAATAATAAATACCATTCACATATGCACATCCGACACCAATTGAACAATAACTTGAATTTAAAATATTCCCTTTGTGTCCACTTGAATTCATCCAACTATCCATCACAAAACTAGGTGTATTTTGCCATACAGCAATATTTTCTCCTGACATTTTTGAACATGCACTAAAACATGATTTACCTGTAGGACGAGTATGCCCATAATACACAGATATTTCTGCAGCTCTTTGCATGGCTGCATCTAATAAATCCTTGTCCATTGTTAATGCAGGTAATCCAACATTATTTCTTTCTTGATTTACTAATTTTAGCACTTCATACGCATACTCATAATTCTTACTAACTTTAATAGTTAATGAACCATAATTTTCTTCTGTTTCATTAACATCATTGATTTCATATTCTTCTTGAGCATACACATTCATTTGTCCAAAACAAGATAACCCTAATACAAAACAAATTAAATACTTCAATACATTATTCCAATTCCTTTTCACTTTTAATTCCCTCCTAATTTAATGCATACCAAGCCTTTCCTTCATCTTTCCAACCCAAGCTAATCAACCAATTATGTTCTGGCTTGCTTGTTGTATAGTTGTGATTATTCGCTAAAGCATTTGGATTGTATTCTCTTAATAACGGAATACTATTACTATCCTTTGGATCTGCTGAATACCAGCCAATACCCTCATACTTCCATCCAGCTCTTACTAACATATCCTTCTCTGCTTTATTCATTGTATAGTGGTGTTCTCCACCATTACCATTATACAAACGATATACAGGATAATCACTTGTTTTAGGAGCATTCCATCCAATACCTTCATAAATCCAGCCAATATTCACTAAATGATTCTTTTCACCTGCATTTGCCGTATAGAAATGTTCTCCACTATTTTGATTATATAAACGAAACATAGATTGAGTCTCTACTTTTAGCTTTGCGATACTTCTCTCTTCTGTTGCATTACAAGTTCTACAAGTACGTCTTTCTTTTCCCTCTTTCTTAGTTGTGGCCTGTTCCACAACACTCCAACTTGACCAATTATGAGCAACTTTTGAAACTACAGTAACATCCTTCTTAGCGCCGCATCTCGAACAATGATGAGACTTACTACCTTCTTGAGCACAAGTAGCAGCCTTATCAATTGTCCATTCGTTCGAATAATCATGACCTAAAGCTTTGATTATTTCCGTCTTTGTAGTCTTACAATCCTTACAAGTATATGTTGTAACTCCAGACTGAGTACAAGTAGCTTTTGTTGTTTCAACTCCAGAATCCCAATTATGATCTGTCTTTGGAATGACTGTTACATCTTTCTTATCATCGCATCTCGTACAATGATGAGACTTACTGCCTTCTTCTTGACATGTAGCTTCTTTATCAACAATCCAATCATTTGAGTAAACATGACCTAAAGCTTTGATTATTTCAATCTTTGTCGTCTTACAATCCTGACAAGTATAAGTTTTAATTCCATCTTTTGTACAAGTAGCCTTTGTCGTTACTACACCTGAATCCCAGTTATGATTTAATTTTGGAATAACTGTTACATCTTTCTTATCATTACATCTTGTACAATGGTGAGACTTGCTTCCTTCTTGTGTACAAGTAGCTGCTTTATCAATTGTCCAATTATTTGGATAATCATGTCCTAAAGTTTTGATTGTTTCTATCTTAATTTTATTACACGTTAAACATGTATACTCTTTTAAGCCTTGCTTAGTACATGTTGCTTGTTGCAATATTTTACCATCATTCCATTTATGTACATCCACATTATTTCTCATCACTATAAATGAATACTCATTTTGTTGAAATGTTTCAATCCCTAAATTATCAGCTTTGTCCCTTGCTTGTATACTACTAATATACCAATGTCCATTTGGAATATCATCGTTAATATCTAATGAATATTCATATTTTTTTGTATTTTCGTTATAAATACCTTTTTGAAGATGTATTTTCTTACCTGTTTCATAGTTTTCCAGAATAATCACAGATTCGTTTATTCCAACGTTATCTGTTATTTTAACAGATATCTTTACAGTATCTCCCACTGTTGCTGAATCTTTACTAAACTTAATACTACCAACATCTATTACAGGAGCTTCTGAATCAACTGTATCATTATTTTTTATAACAGGAATTATCTCTGATTTAGTTGTTTTACAATCTTGGCAAGTATATGTTTTTAAACCAGTTTCTGTAGTTGTTGCTTGTTTAGTAATTACTCCATTATCAAAATGATGATCTGTCTTAGGAATTGTTGTTACATCTTTCTTATCATCACATCTTGTACAATGATGAGATTTGCTTCCTTCTTGTGTGCAAGTAGCCTCTTTATCAACTGTCCATTCATTTGAATAATCATGACCTAATGATTTAATAGTTTCTATCTTTGTAGTTGCACAATTCTTACAAGTATACGTTTTAATACCTTCTTTAGTACATGTTGGTTCAGTTGTAACTTTACCTTGATCCCAATCGTGTTTGGTGCAGTCTATTGGATAGGTTACATTAAAATCAAATTGTTTATCATTTACTGTTGCTACTAAATTAACCTTTTTACCATCTACAAACCAATCATTTTGATTCATTACATAGGTAATAATTCCATTTTGAATCTTATAAATACTAGCTGGATGTATAGAATTATCCGCTTGAATAGAGAATTGAGTTTGTTTCGAATTCAAACTATTTTGAATTCTATCTCTATAGGATTCAACCCACTGTTGTGCTTCACCACTCTTCACAAAATAATTATTCTTAAGACTCGTAGAACGAGTACCATAACCACTAACAGTATAAATATTTGAATATCCTGGATGTGCAACAGCCATTAATTCATCTGTTAACCCAAAATATAAATGTCTTTGATCAAAATTATACCAATTATCACTTGAATCATCCCACGTACAATCTACCTGATACCATTCTCCATCCAGTTTCATAGCATTCCATGTATGTCCATCATACGTATCTCTTGTTTCTGCATTTTCAATTCCAACTGTACTTAACAACATTGCATAAGCACTTTCATAAGCCTGGCATGTTCCTAAACCTCTAGTTAATGCACTTTCAGCACTTGACCATTTTAATGAACGATCATATTTCAGCTGATTTAACAGCCAATCATGAAGCCATAATGCTTTCTGATAATCCGAACCATCCGTCGCATTATTACATTGGGCAACTGCTGATTGAACAATTGAGCGTACACTAGGATGATTAGAATCAAAAACTTGAATGTATGTGCTAACACGTAAATAATAAACACCTGCGGCTTTATCCATTAAATAAAACCGCAAATTATAGGTTCCCGAAGCAGTCATAGTGAATGAGTAATCAGTACTATTACATTCATTAGTATAATTCATCCATTCACCACGACTAGGATCAGCAACGGATTCATATGCCATCTCATTCGGATTTGTATAACTTGGAGCATCCATCCTAAATTTGTAAGCACCACTACCTCCTGTTGCAGACACATGAAATGTTGTTGGCTGTCCTAATACAGGATCATTCCATTCCACTTTCATTGTAACTGATCCTGATGTTGCTGTGTCGCTATGTTGATATTGCTCTTCTGCATGAATATGTGTAACTTGTATGTTACAAATAACCATAACACAACTTAATACAAGCGACAATGTTTTAATAAATCTCCTATACATATAATGTTTTCCCTCTCTTTTATGCTTTTAGATTAACATAAAAAAAGCCAAACAAAAAGTTTGACTTGTTATAAATTAATCTACAGCATACCAAGCTTTCCCTTCATCTTTCCATCCAAGGGAAACTAACCACTCATGTTCTGCCTTATTTACAGTATAGTTATGATTATTCGCAAAGGCATTTGGATTATATTCTCTTAATAATGGAACACTTGATTTATCATCAGGATTTGCTGAATACCAACCTATACCTTCGTACTTCCATCCAGCTTTTACCAGCATATCTTTTTCTGCTTTGTTCATTGTGTAATGGTGTTCTCCACCATTCGCATTATACAATCGATATACAGGATAATCGGAACTGTTCGAAGCAATCCAACCAATGCCTTCTGAAATCCATCCGAGACTAACTAACCAATTTTTTTCATTTGTATCTTCTGTATAGAAATGTTCACCACTATTTGGATTATACAATCTATGCATACCACCAGGAATGGAATCTACAAAGAAAGTGGTTCCAGTAATAGAATTTGCACCACTATATACATGCATTATGAAAGTTCCTGCCTTTTTAAAAGAATCTAAATTCACTTCTGTATAGAAAGATCCATTTGATTCTTTTTTCGTATCAAACCATTTTAAATCTGTTTGATTACTATCTCCTGACCATATCGCAAAACGAATACTTGAATACGATTTTGTTGGATAATAACGAATCGTCATTTTATCCTTCGTCTTATTCAACACAAAATCAAAACCATCTAGTTTAGGAATATAGAAACTCTTTGATCTTTGTTGAAGCCACATAACCGTAGTATTTACAGCACCCTGCCAGGTTGCATGATTCACATAGCCACCCTTACCATTTGGTTTACCTAAAGTATCCCAACGAATATAATTCATATCTACAGATGATTGTATTTCATTTGCCTTATTACTAGCTAAAGTACTCGCATTATCAAAAAAAGATTTATTTGTATTGTAGTAATTACTTATATATTCAGAAAATGCAGGAATTGATAATAATGTACTAAATAAATTTCTTTGATAAATATACAGCTCATTACTAGAACCATAATAGTTCATACAACTATCAAAATCCCAAACTGGTCCTAAATGGATGACATCATTAGCTCCATCTTTATACCAAAAAAAGCTTGTAGTAACAGACTCCTCGTTCAGCATATATTCATTGATTAAATAATATTGTACAAAAGAATCCACATCTATATATTGCTTCAACAAATCGATCGTAATATCCTTCTTTTTTGTATTTAATAGAGTACTATAGAAATCTGTTAAAGAATCATTAAAAATTGATATTGCCTTTTGAACATGTTCCTCATCCTCATTTACCGTTTCTTTAACCGCAAATTTAGCTCCTAATATAGAATTCTCAAACCAATGATCCTCTTGTTGATAGAAAGCATCATCCCATTCAGCCAATATTCCATACTCATCTTGTAAATTCACTCGGCTCGAATTGATTTCCGCTTTTTCTGTAACTAAATAATCTCCCTGGTATTCTCCACCAATCCATAAATCTACATATTGACAATGAATTGGATATTGTGAGTTAAGATTTTGAGCTAAACTAAACGCAATATAATTTTTTAGTAAAGAATCATCACTACTATTCGCTAATAAAACCCATTTCTTTGCTTTTCCCATTCCAAACAAAGACGTTTTCTTGTCAAACTTAACCTGATATCCCTTTTTATCATAACTCGTCCAAGAAGTATTACCGCGACCCTTGATTTCTACATTTGTAAAGGAACTTGTACCACTTGAATCACCTAGTATCACAGTATTGCCAGGATACTTAATATTCTTGTCCGCTTTAATTGTATCTAAAGTCGTATCCTTTAAATCAATATATAAACTTGGTAAACTCGATTTTTTATACACCACTGTAATAGGTCCATTTAAAGCATCCTCTAACACACAAGTATCATTCGAATCAAAAGATACATCTTTTGTCACCTGATGTTTATTATTATCTACATATGTTAGGGTTACTTTTTTTGAATCCGAAGCCATCATAAACAAATAATATTGATTTGTCTTTGCATCATAATAAGCTTGAATCGTTTGTCCACCCGCATTTTTCGCATATAAGAAGAAATTTTCTTCGATAGTCTGTTCTTCCGTTTCTGATTCACCAACATCTGAATTTGCCACTTCACTACTTTCTACTGTGTCATTTTCTTCTCCACCTGAAACTGTTTCTCCAGTAGTTTCATTTACACCTACACCTGAATTTGCTGTCCCATTTGTTTCTGTGGCTTCATTTGTCTCTGTTGTTTCTTCTACACTCACGTATGTAACATTACATACACATGTTAAAGCACATAACGTTAAAGCTATTATTCTTTTGTACGCTTTCATAAATACGCTCCTCTTCTTGGTTCATTATAACAAAAAAAGCCATATGGAATAAACCATACGGCAATTAATTTACTTAGTAGCGTACCAAGCTTTTCCTTCATCTTTCCAACCAAGACCAACTAACCAATTGTGTTCATTTGCATTTGTTGTGTAGTTATGATTGTTTGAGAAAGCATTTGGATTGTATTCTCTTAATAATGGAACACTGTTACTGTCATTAGGATCAGCCGAGAACCAACCAATCCCTTCATACTTCCAACCAAGTTTAACTAGATTATTCTTTTCAGCTACATTCATTGTATAATGATGCTCACCACCATTTGCGTTATACAAACGATATACTGGAAAATTTGACACAGTTGGAGCTTTCCATCCAATTCCTTCATACTTCCAACCAAGATTTACTAAATGATCTTTTTCAGCCTTATTTGAAGTATAGAAGTGTTCTCCACTATTTGGATTGTATACGCGATACATATCACCAGACCCCAATAAAACATATTGTGTGTTTAATAATGCTTTCATTCTGGCTACAATATCAGTACCATAGTTTGATCCAGTAGCCCAACCATCACCAGTCGGATTTTCTCTTTTACCCAACCATTCAACATATGGAGCACTACCACGTTTTACATAACCAAAACGATTATCTACACAAGCGTTAATTAAATTATCCGTTGTTGCATAAGCTTTTAAGTGTTGAATTTGAGCACGAATTCCTTCACGAACACTCGCAAAAGAATTCCCAGCAACACCATTACCTGTAGCACCAAGACCTGCAAAATTACATTGATCTGGTTTTACATCATGACCAAACTGTAAGAAACCCGTTTCCTTCATAGTCTGACAGAATGCAACTTCAGGACGAATATTTTCAGCAATTGCTTCTTCATAGAAGATCTGACAGAACTCTTCAATATTTGCAGCACCCTTTTGAGCTAAGATACCATCATATTGAGTACCATATTTAGAGAACTTGTCATATGTACCACCATTATTAATAAAATAATTTACCATCTGCGATACATTCGTTTTTGTTGCACCTGTAATCAATGTCTTCGCATCTTTTTTAGATAAACCTAGCGCTGAAACAATACCATTCGCATCCGCTACACCTAATTTTTGTAACTTAGCATCAGAATTTAAATAGTTATTGTAGTCAGATACACTATTAATGAAACAATGCTCAATAATCAATCCTGTTAATCCATTGTATTTTGCATTACGGATAATTCCATAATAATCTGCAACAGAACCATCATCATATCTAAATGGATCAGGGTACTCATTCGTATCAATTGTTCTAAATTTAATACCACGATCACGAATACCTAAAGACACCAATTGATTTTGAATCGCTTGTGCTACATTTCTTCCATTTTGAGAAATATCAGGACGCCAGTTCGTATTTGGATAATATACTTCCGCTCCTACAGCGTATCCACCACCTGAATTCAAATGAATACTAATCAAATATTGTGCGCCTTGCAATTTCGCATAATTAGCACGATCTTCAAGACTAGGATTTGTATCTCCTGTACGAGTCATCACAACATTACAATCATATTTTTCCAACTCTTGTTTACAATATTGAGCAATTTTCAATGTCAAATCTTTTTCATAAGCATTGTTTACACCAACGGCTCCACTATCATTTCCTCCATGACCTGGATCCAAACAAATAGTAACACCCTCATTAGATTGTGTCGCAATATCTGAATTTTCATCAATCAAAGCCATAGCCGCCTCAGGATCTGAAGCCATAATACCATCTGCCACTTCTTCAGACGCATCATTCAAATTTGTTACTTGGATAACGGCATTACCAAGTTCATCATCTTCAGTAACATCTTGTGTCATATCCGGTAATGTCTCATCATATCCAGAATATTCTTGATCCACACCAAACTTAACATCCATACCTAAATCACTAAAGTTCAAATAATATTTTTCACCATTATAAGTATAATGAAGAGTTGTAACAGTATTTTCACCTTTGTCCGCAGAACTAAAATCTTTTGTGAATTTAACCAATTTATCAACTTGTTCACTAGCTTCTAAATCAAAAGTAGTTCCATCCATCTTTTGAACAGTAATACTGAAATCTGAATATCCATTCGCATCATTCATTGATAAAACAAAATTTTCAGTTGCAGGTGAATTCAACACAGGATTTTCTACTAAGAAATATTCCATCATACTTGAATCACCTAGTTTTTCATCCTCAGTCGGAGCTGCAGTTACCTCACTTTGTGTTTCCTCTTCACTCTCTTCTGTAGTTTCAGTTGAATTTTCTTCATTTGTTTGTTCATCTGTTTGTACACTTGTCTCATCTTCTGCAAAAACAGTATATGTATTTGATAATGTAGAAACAGACATAAACAAACTTAAAACTAATGCCAATACCGGTTTAAATCTTTTACTCATTATCTATCCCCCTTCCATAAAATACATTTTAATGAAATACGCTTTCAATTTCAATAAAAGATATGTAAAATAACCAAAAAAAGAAAGAGAAACTAATCTCTTTCGTTTGCATATATCTGTAAAGCTCTAGGATAATTGTCTATATGAGCAACTAATGTTGACTCTCCTTCTTCACCATCTAATGTCCAAGCTAATCTTTCAGTGGATTCAATCATAATGGATTTAGCTCTATATCTTTCAACATACTTCATATTTAATTCAGGATGTAACACTCCTAAAGGATAATTATAAAGTTCTAATAAATTAGGCGTATGTTCGACTAAAATAATATCGAATACACCATCCTTAAATGTATTATCATCTTGCTCAACCATTTCAAATCCAGCAACACGATTCCCATTAATAATTAATCCAAACATTAAGTCTTTTTCAAACACCTTGCCATCCATATTCATCTTTACATGATACGGATGTAAGTTAGGTATTTCATGCAAAGCCTTGATAATATAAGCCATATTCCCTAATTGCTTCTTTAATTCCTGCTTTGTTTCATAACTCACATTACAAAACGCTCCAAAGCCAGCCACATAATTAAAGTAACGTGAATTCATCTTACCCACATCAAAAGACTCTACATTTTCTTTACAAGCAATCTTTGCACATTGCAACATATCATTAGTAAGGCCAAAATTAGTTCCGAAATCATTCATAGTACCCGTTGGAAAATAGGATATAATCGGTTTCTTCTGTAATTTCATCAAACCATTTGTAGCCTCATTTAATGTTCCATCCCCACCAAATACAGCTACAACGTCATACTTTTCACCATACTCTTCAATATAGTGACAAATATCCATCTGTTTTTGAGATACATATACTTCCATTTGATAATCTTGAGATGAGAATTCATTTAACACATCTAACAATTGACCCTTCGAGTTTTTCTTACCAGAATTTGGATTGATCAATAGAAGTACTTTCTTTCTTGCCATTAATCCTTCCCCTTCCCATACAAAATATATTTATCATAGTAATTTGAGTGTTGTGTCAATTCCTTATCAAACTTCTTAAACCCTAGTTTTTCAACTAACGTTTCTTCATCTGTATATAAATTGGTACCTAATCCAAGTCTATTCGAATTAAATGTGACTCCAAGACTTGCTAATGTAGTTGGGAATAAATCATATGTTGAAATCTTACGAGATTTCTGAGTTACCGGTGTTGCAGCCGAATTAACAATGGCATAATAACACTTACGATTATATCCACTTGCCTCAATATCCTTAAACCAATCTGGATCCATACTCTTATGATCACCAGCCAATACTATTGTCGTATTCTCGTACCAAGGTTGTTCTTGAATCCATTGCACTAATTCGATAACATGCTTGCTCGAACAACGGATTACATTCGAATACTGATCTCCATATAAATCTTCACATTCAGAACATGGATAACCACCAATATGGTGTGTATCAGCAGTTAACATATTAAAATTAAAGGGTTGTCCACGACCAGCTAAATTTGTAAGTTCTGTTTTAGCAAATTCAAACAACTTAATATCTTCATAACCCCACCATACGTGATAATCTTTATCAATCCAACCATTTTCAATTGCAGAATTATAATCAACAACATTAAAATTTCCATGTTGTTTAAAGTAATACTCACGTCCTCCAAATTCACCATCCGAACCAATCAACAATTCATTTTGATATCCATTATTTTCTAATATTTCTCCAATTGAATAACACCCAGGTAAAAAGTTATCCTTACTTACATAACTATTTCCATCAACCGGAATATTTAAAGGAATCCCACTCGTTTGTCCAACCATAGCGGCTGCTGTCCATCCAGACATAGAAGGCTCTAAAAAGCCATTATTGTCATTATTTCCATAAGAGAATGTTAGATTATTGTCTGCTAGTTCTGTAAGTTCTGGAATTCTTGATTCTTCAAAAGCTCCACCATGTTCAAAATCTTCATATGTTGTTTCCATAGATTCCATAAAAATATAAACTAAGTTTCTCTTCTGTTCAGGAAATGAATATTTCACTGTTGATGGATTCACATAGTATTCCTCATATAACTTAGATGGATGTGAGACATTATACCAATATTGATCAATTCCAATCGCATGTACACAATCTGCTATTCCAAATACATATACAAATAAGCATGATAAAGATGTAATAATAATCAGAACATTATTTTGAACATGTCTAAATTCACCTTCTTTTATATCCTGACTTACTGTCCAGTCTTTTAAAATGCAAAATAGTAAAAGTAAACCAGATACAATTGCAGGTATTGGTAAACACTCTTGAATGAAACTTTCTACAAAAGACATGTCTGTACCCTCCATTGGCACTAATAAATGAAATACAACTTGTTCAAACGGAATATTTCCAAAAGTATTTGGTACCCATTTTGCGACTTGAACCAATAATAAACCTATAAAAACTAAAACTACTGTTAAAACCGAAATCAACCTTCTTCTTTTCATAGCTAATATCCTTTATTTTTATATACCTTATAACGTAAAAAAAGAGTTCCTTTTGTAAAACTCTTTTAACATTCTAACATAAAAAATTTAAACTTTGTTACTTTTTTCTGAATTCGAATATAATTTTGTCAATAATTTTGCGATAGGAGCAACCCAAAATCTTCTAAAGATTTCATAATCTTCTTTTGAACGATTATTATCTTCAATAATCTCTGTTGTTGTTGATTCTTCATGAATACGATGTCCCATTAACGGTTTATTCACAAACACAAATCGTCCATCCATTTTCGAAGCAATCTCCCAAGCACTCCAGTCAATATCACACTTCATATCATTCGCAAATAAAGTTTTTACATTTAAATTCTTTTGACAGAAAGTAACTGCAGGACAGCAAATAGGATCACCAAACATTAAAGGCAGTCTTTTAATAAATCGTCTATTTGACTTTTCTTTATTATGCAATGGCTTTAACATAATCCTTTTTATTTTTAAATTTGTATTCTCATATACTCTTTTGTCATTTCTTAATTCAAAATAGTCTGTAAATAAGATCGTAGCATCCTTATACTTCCAATAATTATTAACAATTTCTTTTGAATAAGTAGGATCATAAATATCATCCTGATGGGCAATTGTTACCAAATCCGTATTCACACAAGTTCTCGCAAAATCAAAATCATATCCAATCCCCTTTCCAGAATTTGGATTATCTATGATTTCTAAGTGATATTTATTTGCCAATTGCTCAATAAATGCATTTCTTGTAGAAGTCGCAATCACAACATTACTTTTAAATTCCTGATTCAATACAGATTGAATACAAGTCTCTAAATATCTTGATTCTTTATAAGCTAATACTACAAAAGTATGAGTTATCATAACTCTACTCACCCTTCTTTTCTTCTAAATCATTAACTCTATTCTTTAAAATAGAAACTTCTTGTACTAATAAAGTGATTTTTTTCTTTTGTCCTGAAACAATCACAGTTAATGAAATGGTAATAAACAACAAGATGACAAATAAAACCCCAGTTACCATATTAGAAATGGTTTGAAATCCAATTAAGTTCGCAAGTGAAACTAAAATATTTGGCCAAATAGAAAGAATAATTAATACAATAACACCAATTCCCCATAATAAAGAATATTTAACAGGGATCATATCTTTATGAAGTACTCTCAAAATAACTGCAGCCAAAATAAGGGCAATAATTAAAATCGATAATCTTAAATTTAATGGCATTATTTTGACCTCCTTGTTCCAATGATCATGATGGATAAAAGAACATTAATCATATAATACGCATTCTTCCAACTACGAATAGAAGAAACTCCACCACTACGCTCATTCATCTCTACAGGCACTTCAGTGATTTTCTTTCCTTCTTTTAATATTTGTGTTGTTGAAATCGGTTCCGGATACTCTAATGGATACTCCAAGGCAAATTGTTTGATCAATCCTTTATCAATAGCACGAAAACCAGATGTCACATCATATAATTTTTCATGCGCAAAACACTTAATAAAAGAAGAAATAATTTTAATACCCATCTGTCTAGCCTTTGTAGATTTAAATTCACTAGTAGAACCTTCTACAAAACGAGATCCAATTGTCATATTAGCCTTACCCTCAATAATAGGTTTACAAATATCTTCTACATAATTCACATCATGCTGACCATCTCCATCGAATTGAATCGCAATATCATAATCATTCTCAAATGCATATTTATACCCAGTTTGAACAGCACCACCAATACCTAAGTTGTGCACTAACTTAATATGAGGAACTTCATGATCAACAAGTATTTGTTCTGTATTATCCTTAGATCCATCATTAATCACAATATAATCTAAAAGATGGGAATGATTTTTATTATATTCATCAATTGTCTGCGTTGTAGACAATATTGAATCTTGTTCATTATAAGCTGGAATAATTAATAGAATCTTATTCAATTTAATACCTCCTTGCAACTTTTACACCTTAACATAGCTCGTTACATAAATCAATCATCCAATTTGAAGATGTAATGGACGAAGTAAACTATACAATAAACTATTAAGATGTAGTTTATTAGCTAGCCAATACGTAAAAGTACATACCTTGATTTTAAACTCTTCCTCTTTGACAACTGAAAAGCCATTGTATCCATTTAATTTTAGAAATTCAAAGCCCTCTTTACATAAGTCTAAATATGTTTCTTTATCACATATATTTACTTGCATCAATAAAAACTGGACAACCGTTTTCAGATAAAAATACTGTACCATTTTATTCGAATATTTTTCTGTTAATGTCAAATTATTATGAATTTGATTCAACAAGTCCAAAATCTTATTGTCCCTATTCAAAGTACTCTGATTTTGTGTTACCGAATTTTGATTTAGACAATAATTATATCCCGCATATGGAATGATTTTAATTTTATTTGTTATTGAATTCATAGACAGGTTGAAGTACACATCCTCTCCAATTTTTAATGGCGCATACTTAATATTATTAGCCTTTAAAAAATCTAAAGAGTACATCTTTGCACAAGTCGATACATATTTAAACTCCGTCCACATACAATCATTAGGAATGGAAGTAAACAAAAGCTTATGTTCATCCATACTCACTTTATTATATCCAGAAATTAAAACATCATTATCTCCAATTGATTTTATAAAAGTATCTAAGTAGTCTACATCCACATAATCATCTGAATCAATGAATGTTATGTATTTTCCACTAGCTAATTGAATCCCTCTATTACGAGTATATCCAGCGCCATGATTTTCATGATGATATATTTTAATTCTTTTGTCTTTTTCATTTAGATTTTGCATTACTTGAAAGGAATTATCTTTTGAACCATCATCTATCAACATTAGTTCAAAATCATGAAATGTCTGTTTTAATATACTATCTACACATATATGCAAGAAAGATTCTGCATTATAAACAGGCACTATTACACTAATCAAAGGCATTAAACAACCTCCTTAAAGTCAATTTTTTTCATTATCACAAAATATATTATAACATACAGTCCAAACTGACATGTCATTGTAATCAAATAAGAAAGTGCAGCGCCATAAATAGAGTATTGTACAATTAAAAAGCGTGATAAGAAAAACGCAATTATAGATGAAATTCCAAATACAATAAATTGAACAAAAGTATATCGAACCGTTGTTAATGCAGCGGATAATAATGTACTCATTGAATATAATACAGCACCAAAAATGATAATAAGTAAATGTGTTTTATAATCCGAAATATCCACACTATACAAAATATTCAAAACAGGAATCCCTAAGACATATGCCCCTAATAAGCACAGTACTCCAAAAGCAACAATCAACAACAAGGCTCTGAATACAATTTTATTAAATTCTTTTTTCTCTCCAGTTGAATAAAAATTTGCCATTGTATTTAAAATAGGCTGCAATAAATATTGCCCAGCCAAACTAATAATAGTAGCAGGCATTAAAATAATACCAAACACGGCCTGTAAACTTTCTTGTACAGTTCCATCCAAAGCATACTTTTGTGCATTCACTAAATAAACAGATAAAAATAGTATTGAAAAAGAGAAAAAACCCGTCTTAAATAATTTTAAAATATTTGTAAAACAAAATTTCTCTTTTTGAATAACACTTTTACTCTTTGGATAATCATATACAAGAAATAAGATGAACCAAATGAAATCTAAAGACAAACAAGAAATCAATAGGTTTTTGGTAATTAAATCAACAAGTATGAATAGAACTACAGAAAAAATTGATTTTAAAAACAAAGATATACCCACAACATACAATTTGTCATTTTTTTGTAACACACCATAAAAAACATCCGAAAATACTTCAAAACATTTCATTAAACACAAAGCAACTGTAATCATAAATTTATATGCATCATATTTCATGATGACGCAATATGCAACAACGACTATCATCATAATTAAACAGGTAATAATACGATGCACTATATATTCAATATCCGAGTACTCATTTTTTACATCTGTTACTTGATAAACACGACCCTCATATCCACCGATTAAGCATAATAAACATGCTAATGAGAAGGCTAATGTAAATACACCTGAGTTTGCTAAACCATTTATTCTTGTGACAACCATCATAAAAAACAATGAATTAAACGCATTAAAAGTTGTCCCTATCATATTCCATATTACATTCTTTTTTGAAATAGAAGTATCCACAACATATCCTCAAACTTTCTAAATAAAAAACGAAGAGTAAAAACCCTTCGTTAATTATAAGATAATTTATAGATTTTAGCACCATCTTCATCATAAATTTTATCAAATGAAACATATCCATTATTAAAATCTAAATTCTGTTCACCGAAAGTAGCCAAATATTTAACCTTAGTATGTTTAATATCCTTATAAGATAAGTTTAATGTTATATGATCATTTTGAAGTAATGCAAAGCTAGTTTCTTCTTGTGTCAATAATACTTGAACATGTTCATATCGATTATATATTTTCTCATACTTCTTTTCCGGATCCAATGTATGCCATAATTTTAAATTAGGATACGTATTCACAAAATTGATTGTAGGCGCACCACACATCACTGTAAAACTTGGTGTTTCAATACCACCAATTGTTACCCACTTTGATTTTGGATCTATTGAAACTATTTTTTGGATTTCTTGAGCAGCCGGCTTTGCGTATACACTAGACAATCCTATTGAAATAGGTCTTACACATATGCCAGAACAAATAGATACAACACTAATCAAAATTCCAAACTTCTTAAAGCCTTTATCTTTATAATTGGTCATTAAATAAAAAGACAAAAAGAAAATAAAAATGAATAATAATATCATTCGATATTTATTCAGATAATCTGGAAAAGAAAATTTACATATTAAAACAGATTCACAGGCAAATATAATAGCTATTATACTACCAACTATTGGCTTTATATGTTTTTCATCTTTATAAAAAGATAACAGTCGAACAATTAAAATAACTTGTACAAAGCCAAGAATATCAACCATTCTACCACTTACTGAATGTGTGAATAGTAATAATTTTGCGACAATTGGTGGTAGACCTATTGTTGTATAGATAATCATTGGAATTTCAACAATTAATAAAAGAATAGACAATAAATCTTTCTTTTTAGCAACTATTAAATAATAAAGACTTAGTAAAGTAGATAAAGGAAATAAACAAAAGAATACACCAGATTCACTATTATTACTTAAGCCACCAAACGGAAAGAATAAAGATTGTGCATAACATAATATTTTTTGAATTACATTCGATCCATAATCAACACGTTTCCCTGGATATACAGTTTGATTTATGATTTGAATGTATTCTTTGGCTGTTATAAAATAGCTTAAAACAAAAACAACACAAACCATAAAAGCAGATAATAATAAAAGCCATTGCTTTTTGGACATATGTCTAATCTGATCAAAATTCTCCTTGATCATCCAAATTCCAATAACCAAGTATACATAACCCACAGGAACTTGCCATGCCGGGTATAAGTTACAAATAAATACACTGAAACTTAAAGCTATTAATAAGCCAAATATAGCTTGTTTTTTAAAGTTATCTTCATTGATAAATTTGTAAAAAAACACTAATGTTGCTGTTCCGCTTAATAGATAATTTGGAAAACCCCACCATAAAAAGTAAGAAGAAAAAACAGTCATCGTTGCACCTGTAAAAGCTACTAGTTTGTTCTTTGAAAGGATATAATATAATTCCATGCAGAATAAGAAGGCAAATACAGGCACAAAATAAAAGTAAAAACTAAATGCATTTTCTAAAGGTAATATCGTAAAGATTAATTTCCATGGCTGATATACTAACATTCCTAATCCAGCATATACACCAGTTGAAATATTTAATGTTTCTGTTCCTCTTAAAATTGAATTGTATTTTGCAAAAGGATGAACATCCATTGCAGATGCAAAAATACCTGGATTTCCAACCAAAAATTCATCTGAACGTATAGTTCTTATTTGTCCAAAAATCGGATAAGACAAAGCATCTACTTTACTACTTTGTATAGTCATAGTATAATAGGCCATTGAATCTCCATTAATTTTAAATAGAGTGACAAACAATAATAAGCCTACTCCTATATACCAACGATATTTAAACATAAAATCATAAATTTTCTTTACTGGATACACTAAATGCAAACTTAAAAAGAAAACTACAAAAAACAATATAAATGCACGATATAATGGAATTCTTAATCCTCCAATTTGAATTCCGCTGTTCAATGTCCAAACATTCGATGGTACATAAAACGCTAACAATAAAGAAACGCAGATTGAAAATAGAATAGCACACAATACTTTCTTTGAATTATGTCCTGTACTATGAAAAAGTAATCTATTTATCATAGATTACTCATTTCTTTCAAATAACGTGCCAGTGCATCCTGCCAAGTAGGTAATGGTTTAAAACCATTTTCTACAAGTTTAGATTTATCTAAACGAGAATTAAATGGTCGAGCTGCCTTAGATAAACCATATTCTTTAGTCGTTACAGGATTAACTTTAGTAGTGTATCCAGCTTGTTTAAAGATTTCGCACGCAAAATCATACCAGCTAATATATCCACCTTCATTCGTCGCATGATAATAACCGTATTTATCGGTTTCAATCATGTCTACTAATAATCGTGCTAAATCAAAAGTATATGTTGGCGTACCAATTTGATCATTGACAACTCGTAATGTATCAAATTTCTTTCCTACGTTTAACATAGTCTTAATGAAGTTATTTCCATTCTTTCCAAATACCCACGCAATACGTACAATAAAATACTTAGATAACGTATTTGAAACAGCTAGTTCACCACCAAGTTTAGTCTGTCCATACACATTTAATGGCTTATAATCCTTACAATCTGGTTGCCAAGGCTTAGTTCCTTGTCCATCAAATACATAGTCTGTAGAAATATAGACCATCTTCGCATCTACTTCTTTACAAGCATCCGCAATATTCTGTGTTCCATCAACATTGATAGCTTTTACCTTAGCCTGTTTGTCTTCATCTTCAGCCAAGTCTACAGCTGTCCATGCTGCACAGTGTACAACTACATCTGGATTAACACATTTAATTGTATTCATTACAGCTTCTTTGTTTGTGATATCCAAAGATACATATTCAGCTTTAGTTACATAAGAACCATCCTGAATCCCACTATAGCTTTCAGCTAAGTCTGTACCTACTCCTACATATCCTCTAGAAGCCAATTCATTCATTACATCATGACCTAATTGTCCAGCCACACCTGTCACAAAAATTTTCATAAGAAAACCTTCCTTTCGTTTAAGAAGAAAAGCTAAAGATTATTCCTTAGCTCTTCCTTTTTCTACATACATCTTTTCAAAATAGTTTTGGTATTCACCACTAATGATATTTTCCCACCATTCTTTATTGTCTAAATACCATTGGATTGTCATTGGAATACCTGTATCAAATGTATATTTTGGTTTCCATCCAAGTTCTGTTTCCAACTTCGTAGGATCAATCGCATAACGCATGTCATGACCTTTTCTATCTGTTACAAACGTAATTAAGCTTTCAGGTTTGTTTAATGCATGTAATACAGTCTTAACAACTTCTAAGTTTGTTCTTTCGTTGTGACCACCCACATTATAAACTTCACCAACACGTCCCTTGCGAACAATTAAGTCGATAGCTACACAGTGATCATATACATGTAACCAGTCACGTACGTTTTCACCAGTTCCATATACTGGAATTGTTTCATCATTTAATGCACGAGAAATAATTAATGGAATCAATTTTTCTGGGAAATGATAAGGACCATAGTTATTTGAACAACGACTAATTGTTACTGGCAAACCATACGTTCTGTGGTATGCCAAAACAAATAAGTCAGCACTTGCCTTCGCACTTGAATAAGGACTTGAAGTGTGAAGTGGAGTGTTTTCAGTAAAGAACAAGTCAGGACGGTCTAATGGTAAATCACCATATACTTCATCTGTAGATACTTGGTGATATCTTTGAATACCATACTTAACACAAGCATCTAATAATGTTGTTGTACCCATAACATTCGTCTTTACAAAGATTTCAGGATCTTCAATACTACGGTCAACATGACTTTCAGCCGCAAAGTTAACGACTACATCAAACTTTTCTTTTTCAAACAAATCCATGATAAATTCACGATCTGCAATATCACCCTTGATAAATTTATAGTTAGGCTTATCTTCTACAGGCTTACAAGTCTCTAAGTTACCTGCATACGTCAATTTATCCAAGTTTACAATCATATCCTCAGGATATTTATTTACCATATAATGTACAAAGTTTCCACCAATGAAACCAGCACCACCCGTTACTAAAATTTTCATTCTTTTATTCTCCTTCATATACAAATTGATTATTCGATTCCTCTAAAGTAGGACCAATCTGATCTTTTTCACTCAATACAGGCTCAATACCATTTAATAATGAACCCCAATCTACATTACAAGTCGGATCATCATAACGCATACCACCCTCAGATTCCTTGTTGTATACATTATCGACTTTATATCTAAACTCAACATTATCCGTTAAAGTTAAGAATCCATGTGCAAATCCCTGAGGAATAAAAAACTGTCTATGATTCTCTTCACTCAATTCCACACTTACCCATTGACCAAATGTAGGACTACCCTTACGAATATCCACAGCCACATCAATGACTGTACCCTTCGTACAAGAAACCAATTTACTCTGTGCATAAGGCGGATTTTGCCAGTGCAAACCACGAAGCGTACCCTTCTGTGCACTAAAAGACATATTATCCTGTACAAAATCGACAGTTATACCCATCTTCTCATATTTAGGCTTAGAATACGTCTCTGTAAAATACCCTCTATGATCACCAAATACATCCGTATCAACAATCAATACTCCAGGAATCTTTGTTTCAGTTACCTTCATCACTATACCCCCAATTACTTAATATACTTACGATCCATGATCTTCTTTAAATAAGCACCATACTGATTCTTCTTATAAATTTCATACGTAGAAGCCAATTCTTCATCGCCAATCCAACCATTGTCATACGCAATCTCTTCAAGACACGCAATCTTACGATGCTGGTGCTCCTCAATTGTCTTCACAAAATTTGTCGCATCCACTAAAGACTCATGCGTACCCGTATCCAACCAAGTAAATCCATCACCAAGTAAAGTGACATTCAATTCACCATTCTCTAAATAAATACGGTTCAAATCTGTGATTTCCAATTCCCCACGAGGACTCGGTTTTAAATTCTTCGCATACTCAACCACTTTATTATCATAGAAATACAATCCGGTTACCGCATAGTTTGACTTAGGACAAGCAGGTTTTTCCTCTAAACTAATCGCCTTACCCTCAGAATCAAATTCTACAACGCCAAATCTTTCAGGATCCTCTACATAATAACCAAATACGGTAGCACCCACTTCATTTTCAGCAGCCGCACGAAGACGCTTCGTCAAACCATGACCATGGAAAATATTATCACCCAAAATCATCGCACAACTATCATTGCCAATAAACTCTTCACCCAAGATAAACGCTTGAGCAAGTCCATCCGGACTTGGCTGAACCTTATAAGAAAGCTCAATACCAAACTGATGACCATCCCCCAATAACTCTTTAAAACGAGGTGTATCATCCGGAGTTGAAATAATTAAAATCTCACGAATCCCAGCCTGCATTAAAATAGACATAGGATAATAAATCATAGGCTTGTCATAAATAGGAAGTAATTGTTTACTAGTCACCTTAGTCAAAGGATACAAACGAGTACCACTACCACCAGCTAAAATAATACCTTTCATAATGTGTTCCTCCATAATTAAATACATTATATCACACATATAAAATAAACCCTAACGTAACGTTAGAGTCAAGAATTATTTTTAACTTATTACATTAAAGAAATGGATAATACTATAAATAGCAGGAATATCAACCAGAATTATGAATGGAATAAAATAGTAGATACGATTAAATTTCTTTAACAGACCATTCGATAAAGCTACACACAATAACAGGACTAAAGGTAAGAAATATCTTCCCTGAACACCTTCTGTAACAAAACTTCCAACTGTAGTCCAGTATAAATACATCCCTAAAATAATTAAAGCAACTTCTATCACAACAACGCAGATATACCAGAATCTGTTACCAAGCTTATGCTTCACACTTTCTGTGCATGTTGCAAAGATCATTGAAACAAAGAATAAATAGTAAGATAGTTTGGGTATTTGAATAGTTAACCAACCTAAGTTACTTACCATTGTACTTAAATAAAAATCTTTCTTTACCATAATAGTGTGATATAACATTCGAAAAATATTCATTTTGTCTTCGAGTAAAAATTGAATTTGTTGACTACTATCCACATGTGCAGTTTCATAATAAACTTTAAAAGCTACTGTTGTTGTCATAAATTTTTTCAAATAATTCGAAATTAAAAATAATATTATTGCACTAAAAACAAAACAAAGTATCAACTTCATTTGTTGCTTTGAAATACGTAACAGTTGAGAAATCACACCAAAATAAATACCAAATATTGGTAAATATACATATTTTGTTAAAAAGATAAAAATAATTAAACTACAAACAATCATTATATCCTTCGTTTCAATCTTTTCCTTATCAAACAAATACAAGAAGTAAGCAACACTTAAAATACATGCTGCAATAATACTACAATCTGAAGAATAAGAAGCTGCTAATTGAATTAGCATCGGATTAAAGCAAAAAACAAAGAATACATTTTTTAATTTTGGTGTTATTTTAATTGAATATGAAGCAACACTAATAAATAAAGCTAAGTTAGCCATTCTTCCTAGGTAATAACATGTATATAAAGATAAATGCAAAATTTTGCCAATTCCTATGGCAATCCCTGGTATCAAGTAAACCAATACGTCATACCCTGATGCTTCCTCAAATAATGTGTATGATGGATGGAAATTGAAGCCTAAGTTATTAAAAACATCTGAATAAGATCTTAATTTTTGAACACTATAAGCTGAGTCAATGTAAACATATTTCATTGCTTTTAAATTCAAATTAGAAACCAAATAAGTTCTTTGAAAGTGTGATTGCTCATCTGGTACATAATCCGGAAGCATCACAAACATAAAGGATATTCCGATTGGAATCATGAATAAAACAAACAATAAATCAATTCGGTCTTTCATTCTTTTAAATAAATAATAGAAATATACACAGAAGATGTAGACGAATACAACAATTAAAATCAGGCTAACTATACTAAATTTTCGATCATCCCACCAATAAGAAAGATATCTTAAACCTGACAAAACAGATGCCGTTGCTAAAATCCATTCTATGATAAACAGCCAAATCAATTTTATACGTTTAATATTTTGCTCCACTACCTTCAGTATTTTACTATCCTTATGATTTTTAATAGTTATCCCTAAAGGAATGAGTAATAACACAAAAGGTATCATATATATTAACATTCTACTCATACCCGCTATCCTCTTCTCTTTTTACAAATAAATAAACCCGCTTGTTTAGTAACAACAATCTTACCATTATTCTCTAACAATTCTTCAATATATTCTTTGAACTCATTTAGTCTAGGGCCCAATATTTCATTTTGATTCCCATGACAAGACATAATATAATCTATCAATGGTTTTGATTCTGTTATTTCCAATGAATCTTTATAATCCATTCGTTGAATATTGAAGAAGTATTCTTTTAAAATACTTTCACCATTCTCTAAACCAAAGATATCATACAAACTATGGTTTGATAGACTAATTCTAGAATCAAAGTTCTGTACGATTTCCGTGATTTCTTTCATATGGTTCTTACCATATGTACTACAATAAAGGATTCCATCACTTTTTAGTACTCTATCTATTTCTTTTAATCCAAGATTTAAATCATTCAAATAGAATAGAACATGATTGGCAATAATAGAATCAAAGTAAGAGTCTTTGAATGGAATCTTTTCAGCATCTGCCACAATACAGTTAAAATCAGTTCCTAATTTATTTCTTACTTCTTCAACCATACCTTCACTAATATCCGATAAGAAGATTTCTCGATTTCTTAAATCAATTCTATTTTCTTGCCACAATTTACCATTACCACAACCAAGCTCTAATAGTCTATTGACTCTTGAAAAGTCAATTTGATTGAATAACCAATTAAACCAACCCAGCTTATTTGTAGAATACTTTTCATGTAGTGATATACGATCATTTAAGTTTTTCGCATTCTTATATTGTTCAATAATGTTTGTTTCCTCATTCGATAATTGAACTAAAGATAGAATCATATTCCAACTTAAATTCGGCGTTTGACTCGCTCTTTTTAAAGCATCCTTTAAGGACTGTAAATGACTGATTTTATCCTCAATCAAATCAATCTGTAACTCAAAACTTTCTTTTAAGTTCGTATTATCCATAACCATAGGAAAGATTTCTTCAATACTAAACCCAAGATGTTTTAAAGATAAAATCTTCTGTAACTTTAATAAATCTAAATCACTATATTGACGATACCCATTTTCCATAACAAAAGAGGGTTTTAATAACCCTATTTTGTCATAATATCGAATTGTTCTTTCACTCACATTCGCTAGTTTTGCGAATTGTCCTGTCTTGTAGTAATTCATTTTTCAATCTTCGGATATGTAAATGGACCTTTATCCAAATCAAAGTTAGGATTATGGAAAGGATCTCCATTCTTTAAAATCTCTGGCCATTTCTTTTGGAAACGAGCAATTTCACTTTGGAAACGAGCTTGTTTTTCTGGTGTATCCTCTAAACCTCTAGATTTAGATTCATAGTGATACCAAACAGAGAATACATCTTCAACAATCCATTTATTTAAGCTTCTAATTTTTAAACATAAATCAACATCGTTACATGCAACTTTAAAGTCTTCATCAAAGCCACCAACTTCGTCAAAGATTTCTCGTTTTGTCATTAAACAAGCGGCTGTTACTGCAGATACATCCCATGAAACACGAGGTCTACCCATATATCCAAAATCATTTCTGTCGATTAATGAGAATGCAGCGGTCGCATAACCATGATATCCAACTACGACACCACAATGTTGTACTGTATCATCTTCATACAATAATTTGGCTCCAACAGCACCCACATCTTCTCTTTGACATACCCCTAGCATGTCTTCAATGGAATCTGGCTCAATAACTTTCGTATCATTGTTTAAGAACAAGATATATTCACCATGCGTGTATTTTACACCATAATTATTGATCTTTGAATAGTTAAAATCGCCCTCATAATAAATAACTTTTACATTTGAATATGTTTCTTCAAGCTCTTTATAGTAATCAAATATTTCTTGTTCAGTCGAATTATTTTCTACAATCACAATCTCAACGTTTGAATATGTATTTACATTCATTAACGATTCAATACAACCCCTTAATAAATCTTTATGATTGTAGTTTGGAATCAAAATAGATACCAATGGATAATCCTTTACTGTATATTTACAATGATACATTCCATATAAAGGACGAGGCAACATTTCAACAGTCGCATCAATACCAACACGTTTAAAATGAGATTCAATCGCTTTTTTACCAGATGTGTAACAATACATCTTACTTTCTGGATCCATAGCCGTTGATAATGGGTGCATTCTCCAGTGGTACAAAATCTTTGGAACGTGATGTACACTATTTGCCTGTTCTACACATCTAAAGATAAAATCATGATCTTGTGATCCATCATATTCACTACGCATTCCACCTACTTTACGAACAATATCCATATTCACAACAAAGAAGTGTGTAATGTAGTTATGAGAACACAATAAGTCAATACTGAAATCTGGTTTAAAGTGTGGATCTTCAAATTTCTTTGTCTTATCATTCAACTTATCTTCATCCGAATATACACAATCATGATGAACTTCCTGCATAGAAGCTACAAATTCATATAAACAATCCGGTGTCAATAAATCATCATGATCAAATAAACCCACATAATCACCTGTAACTAATTCTAAGGCACCATTCATATTTCCAGAAATACCATAGTTTTTTTCTAATTTCTTAAATACGATTCTTGAATCATCCCCATAATGTTCTTTCACGTATTTTTCTACCGAATCATTTGTACTTCCATCACCAATACACAATTGCCAATTAGAATACGATTGATTACGTACAGAATCAATCATTTCCTTTAAGTACTCTTCTTTCGTGTTAAATGTCGCAACAATAATACTAATCGTTGGAGCAAATTCAAATTTAGTATTTCTTTGTCTTTCTAATTCTTCTTCCGTTACTTTAGTGGCATTAAACCATTCATCGTATTCTGCCCAATTACTTGAACCATGAACAATACGATCAATAACACCGGAAAAACCTTTTTTCTTTAAAATTCTAAAACCATTCTTAATATGTTGATAACTCAACATTTTAAATAGTTTAGGAACTTTTGAAAGCACATTTTGACTTGGCGTTTTTTCTTGAAGAATCTCTTTACTTTGATAATTCTTAGTCTTCAACACAAAACTATACTTTTCTTTCGCATTTCCTTTCCATTTGATAGTGTATCCACAATCAATTTGGTCTTCACCCACAAAGAATAAGGAATATAAATCCACTCTACCTTTTGAATGAAATTCAATATCCACCTTTTTTCCATTTGAATCAAAGACAGAATATTCAATTGGATCTTTCGCATACGAATAAGCCCAACCTTTTAGTTGATAAGTCTTTGTTTCTTCATTGAAAGTAAATTCATCAATATATGTGTTGATTTCTCTTTTGTCTCTGTATTTATTAATTTTTCTTTGATCATAATTCAAAATACTTTCACTACATGTATCTGTATATGCAATGATTTCAATCGATTTAGGTTCTTCATTACAATCGATAATCAAACGAAATCCAATATGCATATTCTTAAAACCTAAATCATAGCCATTTATAATGTCTTCACGACCAGGTCGAAATAACTCGAAATCAACTTCTTTTCCATCCAGTTTAATGCGATAATTGACACTTTCATTATCTTCTTGATAGCACCAGCCAACAATGGTAATGAATTGTTTCGTTTTTAAATCATGAAACTCAAATCTTTCAATACTATATTTTAAAGCCATACTACTCACACCTACAATTCTTCCGCAAAGCCTTTTTCTAATTTCTTAAAAATCATGTATCCAACAATAACAACAACTAGTGAGAACACAAACACTAATCCTAATGCTGCAAAATCAGGCCATTGATGATACATAAACGCGTTACGATAAGAACCAATAATGGTTGTCAACGGGTTAATTGTTATTAGTGTATATAGAATACCTGCGCTTGATGCAGAGAATTGGCTTAGGTGATAAATAATTGGAGTACCATACATCAACATATTTAAAATGAAGGCTACAATGTTCTCAATATCTTGTACATATACATCGACTGCACTTAAAATCAATACAATACCTAATGTTAGTAAAGATTGAACAATAAGAATTGGGAATACCGCAATAACATGATAGCTAAGTCCTGTACCTGTTCCAATACAGAAAATAATGATAATTAAGCATGAAATCAAAAAGTTTACAATTCCACTAAGAACCTGTGATAACGGAATGATTTCTCTTGGGAAATATACTTTTTTAATAATCCCCCCATTTGCCTTAATCGAACTAGTTCCCATATTTACGGATGTCATAAAGAATGTCCATGGAATAATACCTGTAATCAAATAAATTAAGTAATTTTCACCAGTTACTCCACGACCAAACAAGTATGGAAATACAATCCAATATACTACAACTTGTAACAATGGATTTAAAAATGACCACAAGATTCCTAAAAAAGATCCTTTGTATCTACCACGAATATCCTTTTTAACATTCGTTTTTAATAACTCTCGATAATTATAAAGATTTTTAAATATACTCATACGCCATCACCTTCTATACATTTTCAAACTCAATTTCTTTTGAGGCCAAAATACATTCTTTCTCTTTACACTCAACTTTAAATTTATGTTTACCTTTTTCTAAGGTTGTTAAATCATACTGGAATTGCCATCCAATAGTATTTACATCCATAAATCCAACATAATGATCAAAGTATGCATCATATACATCTTTTCTATATGTACGATCCACTTTAATATCCATAAGATTTCCATCTAAATAGAAATGAATTGTGGCATCATCTGAATCCGAGATTTGCCATCCCTTAAACAAGTGTTGTTTATCTGTTGCATCCACTTTTGAAATATCTCGAGGACTATCAATATAAACAACAGCCTTACTTTTTTGTTTACCACTCTCAATATTCTTTTGTCTTTCCTGCTTATGGTCTTGTGCCACTTGTTCTAAATACTCATCAACAACATAAGTAGGATCCCCATCTAAACGTAACTCACCTTTATAAATCCAGATGACACGAGTACACAAGTCTTTTACAACTTCCAAACTGTGTGTAACAATCACAATTGTTTTATTTGAATCACGCAATTCTCTTAATTTGTTATAACACTTTTCTTGGAAGTGTTGATCTCCTACAGCTAAAATTTCATCAATCAATAAGATTTCAGCATCTACATTAATGGCTACAGAGAAAGCTAAACGCATATACATACCTGAAGAATAAGTACGAATTGGATTATCAATAAATTCACCTAATTCACTAAACTCAATAATGTCATCAATACGAGCATCGATTTCTTTTCTAGTTAAGCCAAAAATAGATGCATTGAAATAAATATTTTCACGACCCGTAAAATCTGGGTGGAACCCTGCACCAAGTTCTAGCAATGAAGTTAACTTTCCATCCGTTTCAATTGTTCCTTTTGTTGGATAAATAATTTTAGTCATCAACTTTAATAAAGTTGATTTACCTGAACCATTCACACCAATCAATGCTACAGTTTCCCCTTTTTTAATATTTAAATTTATATTGTTTAATACCTGATGAAACTCAGGTTTTTTTCGATTCCAAAAAATTAATTTTGTCTTTAACGTATTTGCCTTATCATATTCAACCTTGAACTGTTTCGACATATTACGTACTTCTATCGCATTTGTCTTGTCCATTGAATTACCTCTCAAACATTCCTATTTTAGCATATTCACATCAAAAAAAGAACAAAAGTCCTTTTTATAGCTTTGTAATTACTTCATTCCATGATTTACAAACATTCGGGCTTGTGTTCTTATACGTTGCCAAACTGAAAACATCTTCTTTCAATATAGCCTTTTTCATCTTTACTTTTAAATCGTCTGCATCATTCACATCAAAGAAACAAACACCATCATATGTTCCTACAGTTTCATGAGCATATGGTAAATCAGCCACAATCATGGGTAAATCAAATTCCTTCGCTTCACTTATTGGTAACCCCCAAGTTTCAAGCTTTGAAGGAAAAATTAAACAACTGGATTTCTTGTAATACGTAAACACTTCATCTAAAGATAATAATCCAGTAAAGTGAATGTTCGAAACAGAATTATACTGATTCACAACATCCTTTGCGTACGTATCTTCAGATCCATCAATTGTAAGCACAACTTGATATAAGTCTTGATTGATTTCACTATTTAATCTTTTTGTTGCTTCACAAATAATTTCAAAATTCTTGAAATGACGACTCACACTTGGAAAAAAGAAAGTATATGGTTGAATCTTTTCAATATTTTGATATTTACTTGTATCAATCCCATGTTCAGCACGCATTACACAAATTTGATTCAAATCCATATTCAATAGCTTCTGCATGGAACTGGCAATCCAATCTTGTTGAACAATGACATAATCATTGGCATGCACATTGATTTTATACAAATATTTATAGAATAGAGAAAACAAGAATACTTTCTTATTATATTTAAAATCTTTCCATCCCGCTTTATACGCAAACGTTGGATTATGGAAATATGTAACTTGATATTTCGCATGTACTTTTGGAGTCATGTCATGAATTGAAATCCATAAATAGATATCTTTGTCTTTCGAATATTTTTTAAAGTACGAATACTCATAATACATTCTTTTAAACCAGCTTTTACGTGATTCAGGAAGTTCAATAATTTCAAAATAAGATTGGTATTTTTCGAACAACGATACCTTATGTACAAATAATATGAAATGATATTTTTCATATAACTTGGACTGAATGATTTCATCGCAAAAATTGTAATAAACCGTTAACGTACCACCTTGAAATAAGTTAATACCAGATACAACAATAGTCGGTTTCATGACTATTCCCCATCTTCAGGTAATGGTTCTTCATTTATAGAAGGTTCTTCATACTGTTCTTGATCTGTATATCCATAATCATAGTTTTGTGAATAATCATAATATACACTTCCTTGAGCCTGAGCATTTTCCTGCTCAATATATCCTTCAGCCACACCAGCTGCTCCTGTATCATATTCATCTTTGATCTTATTCGCTGATTTTCCATCAAGTACAGCTTCAATCTTTTGACGAGCAATACTAACACAATAATCTTCTGGCATGACAACCGAAAGCTCTTGAGCCATAGAAGCACAAACCGCTGAACTATTTGTACCTCTTAATACATAGTTTTGGAACTTCCAATTTGGCATAGCCTGCAATTCATATTGAAGTAATGCTGTGATTTCATTTGTTGACATATTTGTATCAAATGCATTTTTGAATGATTTTAATAACTTTGTGTAGTTTGTCAAAATCTTTGAAGAAGCTGCCTTTTTAATAATAGCTTCCAATACTTGCTGCTGATTCTTTGCACGCTGAATATCACCATCTACATAGGCATGTCTTTCACGCGCATAGGCTAGAGCTCTAGCTCCATTTAAGTGATTCCAGCCTTCATGAACACCTTCCAATGCCCAATCCGCATTTAATCTTTCTACAGCCATTCCTTCAGGCACTTCAATATCAACACCATCCAATGCATCTACTATATCTTCTGCACTTGAGAAGTTCACTCTAAATGTATAGTTGATATCAATACCTAATAAGTTTTCTACAGTTTGTTTCGTTTCTTCAATACCATACATACCCGTATGTGTTAATTTATCATATCCATATGAAGTTTGAACATAATAATCTCTAGGAATATTTACCATCAATACAGTTGACGTAGTTGGATTTACCGTAACAATCATATCCACATCACTTCTTGATAATTCATCAATATCTCCATATGTATCATTACCACTGACAAAAATCGTAAATGGGTTCTTTGTGATATCATCAACAACTAATGCATCATTTTTGTTATTTGTATAATACACAGCTTGATAAATCGATTTTGTTTCATTCGAAAAACCACTATACTCTTCCATTTCCTCTACGTTTGCACGATAAATTTCATTCATCACAATAGCCTGAATTTCATCTTCATATAGTGCTTTTACCAATGCTTGCAAGTTATCATATTTTTTGTATGAAAAAGAATATTTTTTTAATTTTTTCTGGCACTTCTTTGTTCCCACAGAATCAATATTTCTTAATACACCAATCTTTTCGTTCTTTAAACTCTGAATTTCTTCATCATGATCCGTTTTGGTAATTACTGAAATTGTATTTTTAATAGATCCCTTTTCAGCACCTGTAACAGAAGTTAGTGTACTGTATGTCTCATATAAATATACATTTCCAAATCCCATAGTACATCCTACTAGAATCACTAAAATTACACTAATCACTTTTGTCCAAATCGCATGTGTCGCAAAATTAATTAATAAAATTAAAATCGCATTTAAAATCACAATAATTAAGATGACCGGTAATAATAAATTACTAGGCAATACATTTAATGTCACAATTTGATATACCGCAAAGCCAGACAAAACCAAAAGTACAATTGATAAAAGTGCTGCAAAAATTCTATATATTAAGCTCGTTGTATTCTTTTCCATGCAAGATCTCCTTTATAAACATATCGTATTCTACCACAATCCATAAATTCTATAAATATTCTGGATAATTTTGTTTTAAAAATTCAAGCAATTCTGTATATTCCTTTTTCTTTGACTGACTGATCAAACCAAAAATACATTTCTTAAATTTATAATAACCATATTCAAAACGTACCTTCTTCTGATAATCCAAATGATTCTTTTTTCCATAATAAATCATTGAATCCCAACTCATTTTAATACGCTCTTTAGATGCGTCTGTACATCCGCCCTCTAAATGAATCATTTTTAACCCTTTATTGAATTTCACTTCTGCATGAGGATATTTATTTTTTATACGACTTGTTACGTCAGATTCTTCAAAATACATAAATATATTCTCATCAAACATGCTCACATTCATAAACATATCTTTTCTTACAAATAAGTTTGCACCCGTTATGAACATGTTCTTCTCATTAAACCATCCCAATTTATTCCATAATTTAATTGTCCAATTACGCCATACTTTTGTATTGTACTCAAAATAAAAGGAGTACCCAGGACTCAAATCCTTCTTCACCAATCGAATGCCTTCAATCGCTAAATTTGAATTCTTTTTAAAATCTGAATAGATTTGTTTAAAAATCGGTTCAATCAACACTATATCTGGATTTATAAAACCAATTACCTCTCCCTGACTAACCTTGGCACCCACATTATTACCAGCACCAAAACCTTTATTGTCGGAAGGTATATATTGAATATTTTGTATACTCGATTGTTTCACAAAAGACTCTACTCTTTCATTGACAGGACTATTATCCACTACAATGACTTCTAATTCATCCTTTAAATCATTGTACTTTTCAATTGAATTTAAACAATCCAACAAAATATTTCCATTTTTATATGCCACTATAACTAATGAAATTTTCATATCTACCTTCTTATTCCTTGTTTTAAACAAAATACCAAATCCATTATACGTGCTCTTGGTGTTTTAATCACTTTATAATACGAACTGAAATTTTGAAATAACACTCTGAAAAAACTACCTTTTTTTAAGTATTGAATATGTTTCTCACAAAAATCAGAATAACAATCAAAATCCGTAACATTCTTCTCAAAATCACAATCTACTTTTCTTAATACATGCATCACATGTAAAGCAGATTCACAAAATGCAGTACGCGCATATAAAGCATCCTTAACTGTGTTTGATGTCGTAACATCTTTTAATCCAATCGCATTTTTATCATGTATCCTATATTGAAATAAGGGTGCATTATAAAAATACATGGAATTCGTTTCACTTGCCAATAATACAATCAACCAATCATGTACAAACTCTTCTGTAAAACATTCTAGAAAACGAGCACATAATTTTTGAGTTAAACATAAGGCACAACCTTGAAAACTATTGCGAATCGATAATTCATAAAAACTGATGGGTACTACTTCATTCGTTTTAACCTTTTTCATTAATAGATTATTATTGGACATTCTAGAATCTAAAGGAACCGTAAAAACATCTCCCTTTTGATCTATAAATTCAAAAGAAGAAGCTAGGACTGAAATATTCGAGTTCTTTTCCATAATAGAAATCATATCTTCTACTTTATTGAATTTCCAAATATCATCTTGATCACTTAAGAAAACATAATCTCCATGACATAATGAAATTGCTTTTTTGAAATTCTTTTTATACCCAAGATTTTCTTCATTCTTATATAACTTAATATCTATATCTTTATGAGATAAAATATATTGTTCAATAACGCGAACTGTTGAATCACTTGAACAGTCATCTACAATAATAATTTCATCCACTTTGCGTCTTTGATTATAAATAGAATCCAATTGTTCTTGTATATATGTTTCCCCATTAAACGTAGCCATCGCAACTGAAATCATCGAATCACCTTTTCTTTCAGCACATACAATAAATCCATAATTCTTGCCTTCTTTGTTTTAATAAGTGAATAATAAGGACTTGTATTTTGACACAACAATTTAAAAAAATTCTTATTTTCCAATGCTTGAATATGTTGATTGAAAAAAGCACTCATATGTTTAAACTCTTCTTGATTCTCTTGATAATAGTCCGAATTTGCCAATCGAATTATATTTAAAACATTTAATGCATTATGAGCATTCTGTGTACGAATCTTTAATGTATTTGCTCTTTGTAAGTGCTCCTCTTTTGTTTGCGTATCATATTGAGCGCCAATAGAATTCTTTTCGTGCAAACGATACTGAAACAATGGCTTATTATAAAAGTACATACTACTATAACTAGCCGCAATACTATTAATTAAATAGTCATGTTCAATATCTGTAGAGTAATGTTCTAAAACTAAATTCTTGATCCATTTATCCAATAAAAGTGAACAACCTTGAAAATAGTTCATAGCAAGATAATCCAAGAAATCCACTTGATATAAACTATCTTTTTCAATAGGACGACAATATAAATTATTATTGGACCGACTCTTGTCCAATTTCATTTGAATTTGCTGATTCTTATCATCAATATAAATAAAAGAAGAAGATAATACATGCATATTCGAATGAGCTTTCATCATACGCATCATTTCTTCCACTTTAGTAGGTAACCAAATGTCGTCTTGGTCACACAAAAAAATATAATCCCCACTACATAATTCCATAGCTTTTTTAAAGTTAAGACGATACCCTAGATTCACATCATTTTGTACTACCTTAACTGGGTATTTTTTTAATAATTCTATAGTTGAATCGCTCGATCCATCATCACAGATAATGATTTCATCTACTTTCATAGATTGATTAAGAATAGATTCTATTTGTTCGCAAACAAACTTTTCACCATTATACGTAGTCATTGCGACTGAAATCATTCTTAATCACCTAGCTTTCTAAAAAATTCGATTCAAAGCCTCATCTAATGTGGCATTAAATTTCTTTGTCGTAAAGTATGTATTATACAAATTCTGAATATTCTTTCTTCTTTGAAGCTGCACATCCATACTTTCCGAACAAACCCTTTCTGCCACTTCTTTTATATTCGACTTTTTCAAATTGAAACCAATATCCCATTCTTCACAAAAATCTTTTGTGTCCCCCTTAATTGTATTTATGATAGGAAGTCCCGCACACATATAGTCTAGTGATTTCATAGTCAACCCAACTACTACACTCGACTTCATGACATTAAAGCCATAATTACACTGATCAAACACTTCTTGTTTGCGTTGAAAATCGTATACTTCCTTATGGTCAACTACATTGACTCCTACACATAATACTTCTTGAATGAAATATTCTTTATTTTCACCATCCCCAATAATATGTAATGTACACTTTTTATGAACACTGCACTCCCTTAAAAAAGCAGTGATTCTAGGAATGTCTATAATATTATTAATCGAACCCAAGTAACAGAACTGCAACTCATTCTCACTTAAATATGGATTCATTGGAAGACATTCTCTATCAATTGCCCAATATAAGACATTGCCACAATTTACATATTTCTTAAACAATTCACATTCACAGAAAACAACATCCCCACTTGATAAATACTTATCACGATTATTCTTCCATATTTTAAAAGGCAATAATCCCTTATATCGATCAATCGGCATGGATTCTGGCCATAAATCAATAATGTCATACATCACTTTAACATTATGATGTTTCTTTTTATATTTCGCCATTTCTTTTACAAGCGTATTACACGGAATAATACAATGAATTAAATCTGGTTGAATGTCTTCCATAGCCTTTCTTGCCTTTTTAGAAAATTCAATATGAGACAAGATTCTGTCCGCAGAAAGATTCTTATGATACTCTCGAACAGGAATCACAACATCAGCTTCAGCTTGATAAACCGCTTTTTTTCTATGCGAAAAATTTGAAGTCACACTCACAACATCAAACCCCTTAGAAGTGTAGTATTTCTTCAATAAATGAATACGATCCAAACATGTATCAAACGCATATACTAATGCTACGACCATACAAAAACCCCTCAACCTAAATATGATATAAACGAAGACCTTATAACTATCCCCTAGTTATTATTATCTTTATTATGGATACTTCCCGTACCACCTTCGACAACCCCATCATGTTTCAGCACAGAAAAGATTGTCATAAAAAAACATTTCACATCAAATGAAAAGCTTAAATTTTTACAATACTCTCCATCAAGCTTAGCCTTAACATCTATTTCCAGCTCATCACGACCATTTACCTGAGCCCAACCAGTAAGACCAGGAAGTACATCATTGGCGCCATAATGATCTCTCAATTCAATTAAATCATATTGATTCCATAGAGCAGGTCTTGGACCCACAATTGCCATTTCCCCTTTAAATATATTAAACAACTGTGGAAGCTCATCCAAAGACGTCTTTCTCAAAAATTTACCAATACTCGTAATATATTGATCTGGATTTTCCAATAAATGCGTAGGCATATCTTTCGGTGTATCAATACGCATTGTTCTAAACTTTAAAATATTAAAATAAGACTTATGAATTCCCACACGCTTCTGCTTAAAAAACACAGGACCCGGAGAAGTCACCTTAATTAAAACCATTAATACAATCAATAGTGGAGATAAGATTATGATTCCAGCCAAACTCAAAAGAAAATCTATCATTCGCTTTCCATATTTCGAATACATAAAAACACTCTCCTATTTTTGTAGAGAATTTCTCTACGTAGAAAAGTATACCATAATAAAAAGCCTGAAACAAAAAAAGTTAAGAAAGTTAAATTAAACTCTTTTAATATCATCTTTATATAAGGGATATATTAAAATTATGTGATAATGTCAAAAAAAGATGGATTGAAAATCCACCTAAACACTTATTTAATACAAGCCTTTTTAATATCCAATAATATCAAAATCAATGAAACACCCAGAATGATATGACCAATACCTGCAATACCCGAAATCAAAGCAGATACAACTTTAAAACCTAAAACTTGAACAATCCCACGTACAACTAACATAATAGCCGTTAAATTAAGACCAACATTATAAAAAAACACTGCACGATTGTTTTTTAAATTAATGTTCATTGAAACCAATCCAAGAATCAAAAAGAACATCATACCCAAGATAAAATAGTGTGTATGAACAACAGACAATGTCGTCCAAGCAGTATAATCATTCAACTTTGTGAACTCACGATAAAACACTCCACCAATCATAGCCGATACTGTATATACAATTGAATAGTCTATATAACGTTTCATAAAAGAATACCGCCTCAAACAGTACCAATTATGGACCCACATCAGTTAAACATCAACATATATGCCCATATTAGAAAAGTAGATAATAAATTTATAAATTACTTTTCCAGCAAAGAACGATTCAATAAACGCCAGATATAATTGATACAAATTCTTTATATATTCTATTTAAACAATACAACATCTTCTACATTATGACCGCTTTTCGAAAATATATTTTGTAGATTATTCTGAAAGCAATTCGCATAATAATTATTTAATTTAACTATAATCAATTTGTTTTTTGCACGTGTAGCCGCAACATAATGATTGTATATACTAGGCATATCCTTGAGACTATAATCTTCTGCAAATACTATTACCTGCTCAAACTCCAAACCCTTTGAAGAATGGAATGTAGTTGCAATGTGTTTATATTTATCTGGTTCAAATGCAACATGATAACTAGAATCACAAATTGTCTCGAATAATTTGTCTATATGCTCTGGGCGAGTATCATATCCAAGATATTTAGCCAATGCTATGACGCTTGAGCTAAAAGACGGCTCATCATTTATATTCTTTTCAATTTTATTGAGTAATCTTTTTATTGTGGATACAGTTTTGTTATTTTCATTTCCTTCAACTGGAATTTCTGAAATCACATCATATACAGAATATTTTTCAAGAATGAAGTATTTAGCAATTGCAGTGTAAAGCCAAGCTGTTTCCGTTGTAATATCAGCAATAGGAATCTGTGGAATATAAACACACTCTAAACCATTTGTCGTTAATTTATTTGCGCCATTTTCTGCATTTTTATTAGAAAATCGCAATAATGCTGAACTTTTATTAGGGTCAATATTAGACAACACTTTTGTTGCCCAATTTGCATCTGTCGAAGAAAGCCATACGATGTTGTCTATATTATCCGTAGGATTATATAAATCTCTTGTTCCATCACATAATAGATTCGAATAATTTTGTATTTGTTGATTAGAACGAAAATTATCTCCCATAAATTTCTGTTTAAAATTAGGTTTATTCAAAATGCTTTTAAAAGCCTCAGGGTAAGCACCTCTCCAGATATATATCGATTGTTTTTCATCTCCCACAATAAAGGTTTCAATATTCAATTTATCACATAAATACATAAAGAAATTATGCATGGATTTATCGCAATCTTGATATTCGTCTATGTATATTTTAAAGTATTTTGCTTGAAGATAAAGTTTACAAGCCAATGATTTTTTTACAATCACTTGAGCCAAATCAAAAATAAAATTATTTTTATTATCTTTATAAGAGCAAAGGATTCCTTCATTCCTTACTTTTTCTATACCCTCTTGAAAAGTATTTACTTTAACTGAATAGTCCGTACTCATATCCAAATCGAAATCAGCACCATAGACATCCTTCATAAATGGTTTTATAACTTCCTCAATAACAAAGCTATTGTTTGTTCCGATGAAGTGTTGGGATATATCAACAGACAATCTATCCTTTATTTCTTGTGCAGCTTTTATTGTAAAAGTAATTGCTGCAATCACTTTATGTGTATGATTATCATCAATTTCTTTAGCAATTTTATTAACCATTGTAAAAGTTTTACCCGTTCCTGCACTTGCCCGAACTATTAAGTTGCCAGAAGTTTCTACTATTTCTTTTTGAACTGGAGACAGTTTCATTCAGCCACCTCCTTCAAGCACGCAAAATTATAATGATTATAGATTTCTATACAATCTTCATCCGTAAGCTTTTTAATCAACTCCACCATATGATAGTTCTTTGCATCTTGTAGGTATTTAACCGGATCATCATTATCCAACAAAAATGCTAGTCTATCGTGTAAAAACTCATCTAAATCATTTTCTAAATCCACTTTTGACAAGTAAATATGCCAATCTCTTCGTATTTCATTCAGAGTATTTATATTAACATCATATAATCTTCTTTTAGAATCTATAGAATTCTCTATAATTGGTGTAGTTGGAAGACGCTCTACCCCAATACAATTATTACAACGTGTAAACCCTAAAACACTATATTCATTTTTCCCTTTCACTGTTCTTAAATCATTATCCGTTTTTATGACATTAAATATTTTAAGTTCCTTTAAGATGGATATGTATTTTTCAAATCCCACACCATACACTGGTAAAATATATATTCCATCTGCTTCATAAAAAGGATGTACAACCGAAAGGACTTTGTCAAATAGCGCATATTCAGATGGTCCTTCAACTAAAAGTACTTTATTAGCAAAGATTGCCTCTGACAAACAACGATTTAACATTTTCCTGTTTTTCTTATAAGCATCAGGCACTTCATAAAACGTACTAACACTATAAGTTTTGCACTCACTATATATTCGAACTAAATTCACATTATCCATTTCAACAAGAATAAAAGGTGAATGCGTTGTAACAAACAGATATGTGTACTTGTTATCAGTAAAAAGTATTTGTGATAATGCAAGCTGCATAGATTTATGAAGATGATTTTCTGGCTCTTCAATTAAAAACAAGTTGATTTTCCTTTCTGCATTTTCTTCTGACAATATATCGTAGACAGAATATGCCAACAACTTTTTCCTACCTTCTCCAGCCGTAGGATATAAATTATTATCATTATCTTGTTTGATATAAGGGATGATATTTGAGTACAATCCTTTTACTGCTATTTCGGATTTTATTGAAACCGATATCCCTTCATCATGGAACTTTTTATATTCTGGAGTAAGCTTATCTTGAAAATCCTTAATTCCAGATAAAGAGGCAATATGTTCATTTAAATCATCTATAGTGTTTTGAATTTTTTCAAGGGTGTCTTTGTCTTCATCCTTTTCATTTTTAACTAACTTACTCACATTCTTTTTAAATAGAGAATACAAATCAACATAAGAATCAATATAAATAACACTAAATACATAGTCTATTTCATATAGATATCCCCTTTGCTTCATTTCATGAAGATGAGTAACATCACCACCCCATGATAATATCGGAAGAGCTACCATTTCTGTTTTGTTATATTCTGCAACAAGCTTTATATACACCTTATTATGCTCACTAAGTAATGCTCCCTTAAGCTGTGCACGCAATTTTTGGCAATCACTGTCATCAGTATCACTAATATCTAGTACAACAGTAATCTCTATTGGTTTATCCAGTTGCTTATCGTGAAAATCTGAATCCAATAGATTTTGTTTACGAATATCTTTATCAAATACATATCGTAAAGCATACAAAAAATTTGTTTTCCCTACATCATTTAAACCAAAAAATATATTTTTATTTGACAAGTTAATCTCTACATCATCAAAATTCCTAAAATTCTTAATAAATACTTTTTCAAACTTCATATATTTCTTTCACCATCCATTCCATTTATATACTTAACACATTATATAATTTTCTCTGCTTCCAAATCATAAGTATTTGGTGATAAAACCATTTGATAAACATGGATATTATTCTTTTGTCCAAATTCGATTATCTCTTTTTTAAAATTCTCAGCTATTTTCGCTCCCAAATAAAATGCTTTTATATTTGTTTTCAAATCAAAAACATATTTTCCCTCTAAATTTTTTAGCACCATTTCCTCGAAATTAGCAGTCACAATTCTCCACTCTTTCTCATACGACCAAACATCAGATTTAGAACAAATCGTCTTATAAATCCAATGTGTATTACTATTTGACATATCTGCTTTTGAAATAGCATACCTATCTTTTGTATATTTCACTGGGTATAATCTCTTATAAAACATATTATTTTCTTCAAAATCATATTCTATACAAAATCCAGTATGATTTTGAGCATAATGACTCCACATAAGTATAGAATCATACACTTCAGATAAACACACAACCCTTACAGAATTTTTGATTTTACTCATACAATCATTTAATCCATTCTGTAATACATGCATCCAAGAACCATTTAAACTTGCTCCGTGATCCTGTAAAATCTTTTGTATCGTATTTTCAATATTCTTAGTTTTAAGAATTCTATTTTTTTCATTCTTTTTTAACTTGAATTTTTTCCCCAAAGCCTGTATCAATGTTTCTCTATCAAGTATACCTTCCAATGCATCTCGCTGCATGCAAAAATCACAATCATAAGGATCATTGAAATAAAGTGGTGACGAAGGATACACTACACCTTCAAAAGCTTCAAGCTTCCATTTCTCAATGCCAATCAATTTCTGATGAACATTACTATACACATTAATTATTTCCGTATTAAATGACCTGTATCTAAATAACTTTCTCGTCATATATAACCTCATTTCTCTCACTAGCCTCATTATACTACGCCAACGATAAAACATTATTGAACATATATAAAAAAAGAGAACTTCATGTTCCCTTATATAAGAAGTGCTACCATCTTAAACACAAATACTACCACCAACAAAATCCCAATCCACTTAATGAACTTAAATGCGACTTTGATTCCAAAATAAATTAAGGCTATTGAAACCACAAAACCAAGAATGTCTGACATCTTTCAACCTCCAATTTAACAACTATTTTAATTGATTTTTACCTTCCTTTCAATACTTGCCTTTGATATAATCTAAGTTACCAATAAAACAAGGAGTGATACAATGCGAACACCAGACTTAAACTGGATCAAAGACCCACGCGTCTTTCAAGTAAATAGACTACAAGCGTACAGCGACCACATATATACAATTGGAAAGGACAAAAAGCCAAGCTCATTCTCACTAAATGGAACATGGAAATTCAACCTTTCAAAAAATTATGATTCATGCTTTAAATTCTTCTATAATACAGAATTTAATGACTCGAACTGGAACGACATCCAAGTACCCGGACACATCCAGCTACAAGGATTCGATAACCCGCACTATACAGACGTTACCTACCCTTGGGATGGGCATGACGTGGTAAAACCAGGACAAATTGACATGGGCAAAAACAAAGTCTATCAATATCGTAAAACATTTGATTGTCCACAAGACTTTATTGGAAATAAACTCATCCTATCCTTTGAAGGGGCAGAATCCAATATCTACGTATGGCTAAATGGTAAATTTATCGGATACTCAGAAGATTCCTTTACTCCAAGCCGTTTTGACATTACAAAATACACACAAGAAAAAGATAACGTACTCTGCGTACGCATCTTTCAAAAATGCACAGGCACATGGCTAGAAGACCAAGACATGTGGCGCTTTACCGGTATCTTTAGAGATGTTATGATCTATAAACAACCTAGTCTTCATATACAAGACTTAAAAATTGATACAGGCATTGATCTAGACACACACAAAAGTGTCCTTAGTTGTTTTTGTAAAATGAGCAGTAATGAATCCCATACACTACAAGCCAAACTATATGATCCGCAAGGAAACATCGTATGGAATGGCAATATGCAAGATTCATTTGAAATCCCTGTAGAAAATACATGTCTATGGAGCAGTGAATTTCCTAATCTTTATCAATTAGAATTAGTATTATATGACACAAACAACGAAATCATTGAAACCATTCAAGAACAAGTTGGCTTTCGAAAATTCACACTCGAATATGGCATTATGAAACTCAATGGAAAAAGAATTGTATTCCACGGCATCAACCGCCATGAATGGGATCCAAAAACTGGAAGATGCTTATCTCAAGAACAAATGGAAGAAGACATTCATATCTTAAAATCACTAAACATCAATGCCATAAGAACATCTCACTATCCAAACAACAGCTATTGGTATAAACTATGTGACCAATACGGAATCTACGTCATTGACGAAATGAATCTAGAAACCCATGGAGCCCGTGACATCATTCCACAAAATAAAACCGAATGGACAGATTGCCTGTTAGACCGTGCAAGAAGCATGTATGAAAGAGATAAAAACCATGCCTGCATCTTAATGTGGTCACTTGGAAATGAATCTGGCAGCGGATCCAACTTTATGATCCTACACGACTACTTCAAAGAACAAGACCCATCAAGACTAGTCCACTATGAAGGCATCACACAAGATCGAACATTCGAAAACGCATCCGACATTGAATCTAGAATGTATACATCTCCAGAAAATGTGAAAGCCTATCTGGAAAGTCATCCAATGAAACCATTTATGTTATGTGAATATATGCACGCCATGGGAAATAGTCTTGGAGGCATGGAAGAATATACCAATCTAGAAGATGAATACGAACAATACCAAGGCGGCTTTGTATGGGACTATGTAGACCAAGCCATTTTAAAAGACGGACAATACTATTATGGACAAGACTTCGACGACTATCCAAATGACTCCAACTTTTGTGGAGACGGCATTCTTTTAGCCAATCGAGAAGAAACTGGCAAAAGCCAAGAACTAAAACAACTCTACCGCTATGTCGATATGGAAATCCATTTCGATTCGGTAACCATTAAAAATAAAAACCTATTCTACGACCTAAGTAAAGATACCTTTATCTTTGAATTGAAACAAAACGGACTCGTTATACAATCCGGCATCTTTAAAACAAGCGTAGAACCAGGCACTACAAAAACAATGCCCGTACAATTTAAACAAATCAATACACCAGGCTATTACACAAAAACCATCTACTACAAAACACCACTTGGCATTCAATCCTTTGACCAACAAGTCTTTGAAGTCAAACAAGACCAACCCAAAGAACAAGCCATGCTAGTAGTTGAGGGAAAAGAAACAATTGGCATTCAATTTATCGATACTGAATATTTATTCGATAAACGAAAAGGTTTAGTATCCATTCAAGTAAATGATGAAGAAATACTTAAACAAGCACCAAAGCCCATCTTCTATAGAGCCTTAACAGACAATGATCGCGGTGCCAAACAAACCTATGCCAACTGGCTAAATGCCAGCCTATTTCAAAATGTAGTCGACTTTAAAATGATACGAAACTCCAAATGCGCACAAATGATCTATACAATACAACTTGAATCCATTGAAGAAGAATGTAAACTTGTCTATACAGTCTACAACAATCAAAGTATTCAAATCCAGTTGCACCTAGACAAAAACTCACAAAGACAAACACTACCACTCTTTGGAATCGAGTTTGTTCTAAAAGAAGAATTCAAAAACTTCGCCTACTTTGGAAAAGGCGAAAAAGACACATATATAGATCGAGACCATGCCTTAACCGATTTCTACTTTGAAAACGTAGACACAAACTACATTCCATACTTAAAGCCACAAGAACACGGCAATCACACAGACTGCAAATGGTGCTGCCTATCTGATGGAACAAATGCATTTAACGTAAAGTCAGAAAATATGGAATGTCAAGCCAGCAAATATTCCTTTATGCACTTATATAACGCAAAACACACGTTTGAACTGCCACAAACCCACACTACCTATTTAAGAATCACAAAACAACAAATGGGCGTAGGCGGAATCAATAGCTGGGGTGCTAAAGTACAACCCCAATATTTAATTGATCAATCGAAAAACTTAGACTTTACATGTACACTTTACATTTCAAAGAAGGATTAATTTCCTTCTTTTTATTTACACGTTTCACAATAATACGTATTGTATATACACGTGTATTTTGATATACTATATGCGCAACGAGGACACATATGCCAATGACGTCAAAGGATATGGAACGACTTATCCTTGCGGATAGATGGGTATTAAAAAGCCAAGTGGGTTTCCAACATCCGACAAAAAAGGTAAAGTGACTATACCATTTCACACAAAAGATTTGTCAAAGTCAACTGAACAATCCATTCTAAAACAAGCATGGCTTAAATGACTCTGCTTGAATATTTTAAAAAGGAGGCAAACAATATGTTGTCAATTTATCCAGCTTGTTTCTTTGAAGAAGAAAAACATTACTCAGTTATTTTTCCAGACTTCAATTATCTTTCTACATGTGGGGATTCACTACAAGATGCCATGGAAATGGCCGTTGATTGTCTAGCCGGTGCATTGTTCAGTGCAAAACTAGACAATGAAGATATACCAATTCCTTCAAAGTTAGAAGAAATGGATCCAACACAAATCGCATCTGAACTTGAATTCGAATTTAAACAATCTTTTGTCACCCTTGTATCTGTTGATGTTGAAGAATATGCGAAAACACATTTCAATAAGGCCATCAAAAAAACACTCACAATACCTGAATGGTTAAACAAAGAGGCCATGAGCAAGAAAAACAATTTTTCGCAAGTACTTCAAGAAGCATTAATCGCGAAATTACACTCCATGTGAATTATAAATAAAAAACACATTATATAATCAAAATCCCATATTTTTTATTAAGATATGGGATTTTAAAATTATTCCTTTTTTACATTTGGCTTACAATTCAAACAAACAACTGATAGTGGTAATTTAAAGATAACCAATTTGGATCGTTTAATTTTCACCAAAAATGGTGAATTTACGATTTGAATTGAGTTATCTTTTTTTGTTTTTGGTTACACTTTCTTTGAAAGGAGGTGAACCAAATGAAAAAGAAATTACAGAAGGTGATAGGTGTTTTAAGTATAATGAAAGGCTTTAATATGAAGCCAAATTTTAGTGAACTAGAGCGTATGTACGGAATTGATCGTCATACTATTAAAAAGTATTACGAAAATGGTGGCATACCTGAGCGGAAGAAGTTTAAAAGAATATCTAAATGGGATCCTTTATTCGATGTGATTATTTCTCTGGCGGATGTGCCCGGATCTTATCTGATGAGTATATTTCAAGTGTTGAATTATGAATATAATGGAAATCTTCCTGACAACTACAACAGTTTCAAAGCATATGCATATCGTAGAGGAATAAAATGTACCCCTGCAGATCAAACTCCGCATGTCTATTATGAGACTGAACCAGGTGAACAGCTTCAATGTGATTGGAAAGAAGATTTAAAAATACATTCGGTTAATTGTGAGGTTTATGAATTCAATGTATTCTCTGCTACTCTTGGATATTCACGAAAGCATATATTTATTTATTCTGTTGGAAAAACAGAAGATGATTTTATTCGATGCGTGCTTGAAACATTTAGAAGACTGGGTGGTCTGACTCAAATACTCAAGACAGACAATATGACAGGTATTGTATCTCTTAGAAATGGAAATCGTAAAATCCATAGTCGTGTACAGTCTTTCTTCAATGATCTGGGTGTAAAACTGGAATTATGTGAATGCAGAACTCCAGAAGCAAAGGGCAAATGTGAATCCTCTAACCGATTTGTCAACTGGCTCGTATCATTTGATCATAGAATCAAAAATGAGCAGGAACTTATCCATATCATTGAAAACCAGATCACATCTGAGTGCAATAAGGAAATCAACCGGCGTACAAAAGTACCGCCTGCCAAGCTGTTTCTTAAGGAAAAGGAATTCCTTAAACCGTTTGGAAACAATTTGAATATGGATACGTATCTACATGAACATAAACGTGTGAAAGTACCGAGCACGCTCTTAGTTTCATATAATGGAAAACAATATTCAGTACCAACAAAATATATGGGAAAAGTTGTGGATATATACGCCGTAGGAAGCGAAGTCTATATATACCACAACTCACAATTAATTACAGTACATACTGTTACAGAATGCAAGCTAAATTATAAACATGAACATTATATCGTTGCATTGAGCAGACGCTTAAGGACTACACAGGACAATATTGAAGAACTGGCCATGAGAAATCTGGAAAGGCTGGAAAATTTAGGAGGCGATTAAAATGATCAAATATAAATGTCGTTATATGTATGATGAATGGAATTGTATAGTCAAATGTATTGAAAAGAAAATGGAATACACTGTATTAGAATTCTATAGTCAATATTTCAATATTAAAATGCATCTTGGCAGCATTGACGATTAATTCTGGTGTTTCTTTCCTGAATATAACATGTTTACTGAATTATTATCACCAATAGATCTTTATAAAAACATTGATATATTGGACGAATTATTCAAAAGCCCTTATGAAAGTATGACTATTGCGAAGGGCATTAAAAAATATTTTGAAACACAATTGGAAGAAGATACTGTAGAAAGCCATATTGAAAAATTGAAGGGACATGTTTATACAAATAAAGTAAAAGTTGTTCTTTATGATGAAGAAAGAGATGTCTATCATCTCATCTATAAGATTAATAGATCCAAGAATGAATGTATGATTGCTTCATATCGAAGAACAAGTCCAAATAATTATGAAGTATGTCTGCCATTTATTGATTCACTGGATCATCATTTTGGACGTTGCCGAATATTAAATGATCATAAATATCTCAACAAAGATATACGTGATATTGAGCACATTTTTTTAAATGAATTAAAAAAAAAGGTAGTCAGTTAATGATTGCCTCAATTAAAGGGAGAAAAATATGACAACAAATTATATAAAGCTTTCAAACAATTTAGAAAGTCTTAAATTATTCACAATAAAAGAAAACCTGCCAAACTATATCGATATGATCAATTCAGGTGAAAAATCAACTGTTGATGCACTATATGAATTAACAGAAAAAGAAATGGATCTAAAAGAAAAAAGAGCCATCAAAGCCTGTGTGCACACAGCCGGATTTCCATTCGAGAAAACAATCAATGACTTTGATTTTTCATTCCAGCCGAGCATCAATAAAAGTGAAATAGAAGACTACACGACATTGCGATTTATGGAAAACAATGAAAATATCCTTTTTATAGGAAGCTCAGGAACCGGAAAAACACATTTAGCAACTTCAATAGGCATTGAAGCAGCAAAGCATAGAAAAAGTGTATATTTCATCACGTGCCAAGAATTGATGCTTCAATTGAAACGTGCTGAATCTGAGAACAGACTGGATCAAAGACTTAAGTTTTTTACACGCCAGAAACTGCTCATAATAGACGAGATTGGATATATCAATTTAGACAAAGAAGATGCGAATCTGTTTTTCCAGTTAATATCAAGGCGATATGAACAACGATCAACTATAATCACAACAAATAAGAATCTGTCTAAATGGTCAACTATATTTGGAGATCCTGTAATAGCAAATGCGATACTTGATCGACTACTGCATCATTCACATATAGTCAGTATAGTAGGTCCATCATACAGAATAAAAGACGTAATGGATTCATTTAAAAACTAAATAATGCGATCCAAATTGGTGAAAATTAAACGATCCATTTTGGTGAATTTTATCTTGACATTATCATGTAATCAAAACTGTTCCTAATAATTATCATGTTGAATATGATCATCATTACTATTCTGTTCCCTATACTTATTATAAACAGGAAGTTACATTAAAAGCTTCATATTTCGATATTATTATCTGCGATTCTATGAACCATCTGATCTGTACGCATAAGCGTGCTTATAAACCATTTCCAAAATATATAACAAAGGAAGAGCATATGCCTGAGAGCCATCGTTATTACTACCTGGAAAATAAAATGAATGCAGAAGCATACAAAAGTTGGGCAAGGATCTATGGTCCAAATGTTTACGAATTTATTTGTAAGGTTATTGGTACACTTCGTTATGAAGAACAATCTTATAAGAGCTGTAATGGAATTCTTCATATGTGTAAAAAAAATCCAAAAGCATTTTCAGATACAGCTGCCAAAATCTGTCTGGAATCGCATATTTATACCTATACAGATTTTAAAAAGATGCTTACTAAATTAATCAATGAAAAGAAAACAAATCGTTCGGAAACTCTTCCAGAACATAAGAATATTAGGGGTAAATCACATTATGAATAAAACTGAAATTAAAGAAGAACAAGCGATTTATATGGATCTATATGAAAAATTAAAATCCATGAAATTTTCAGGCATGGCAGAAGAACTTCGTCTTCAACTGGAAAATCCAAACAGCGATTTAGAATCTTTTCAGGATCGTTTTGAAAAGTTGGTCACAGCTGAATGGAATCTAAGATACAACAAGAAATTTGAGCGTTATTTGAAAAAAGCTAAACTGAAAATACCTGGAGCAACATTTGATGAGAAACTTTATGATACGGATAGACAACTGGATATACCAACAATCGAAAAGCTGAATACTTGTATATGGATAGATGAAGGAAGAAATCTAGTGGTTACAGGAATGACAGGGACAGGAAAAACATATTACGTGAATGCCTTGGCAGTTGCAGCTTTGAAACAATTCAAAGAAGTAAGATATTATTCTGCTTCCAAACTCTTACTGGAACTCAGCGCTCATGAACAAGTGGAAGATTCAATTAAATTCTTAGGTATTATGGAAAATATAGCACAAGTAGATTTATTGATTATAGATGATTTTGGACTTATGAATCTTGATGTCGAGAAATGTAGACATCTATTTGAAATTCTTGATTCAAGAGAAAGTAGAAAATCGACGGTGATAGTTTCTCAAATCCCAGTAAAAGAATGGTACGATTTATTTAAGGATTGTACATACGCTGACGCGTGTTTAGATCGAGTTCTATGTAAAGCATATCGTTTGGAATTCAAAGGTGAATCACTAAGAAATCAAAAATTTTGACACACTGATTGACCGCGACAGATACACCGATGGTGCGCTAAACGCGCACCATTTTTCCGTCATATGCATGTAACCAGAAGTGTATATTCTTAAACGATCATTTATGTACACATTTAGATTATCATTTATATTCTGATTCCATCTCACGATGGACACCCTTGGTCTTGGCTAGTGGTTGACCACTGTGATAACAACCCCCACAAAAAACTTTCACTGTCTAGATATATGTCATGTCCTGCGTACAAAAGAGCAGAGATTTCAAATATTTCTGCTCTATAGTTAATCCTTTAAACACTCATAGGGTTTTCAACCCTACATCTTTTAAAGCCAACTTTTATTCGACCCTATCTAATTTTGGATTACCGGCTTAACTTAATAAGAATTTAACGATGTCACTGTTTTTTTTAGCTTAACTTAATGACATTAGTTAAATAATATAACCTTTTTTTATTTGTTTTCTAAAGAAATTATAGAATTTATTAATGCCATATTAGCATCATTAATTTCCTGCTGATTACCGCCATTTTGTATAACAGCTTGCGCATTTGCAATAGCTTGATCTAACACTTCTAATGAATCATCAGTATAGTGATCCCTATCAATTGAAGAAGCTGAATCTATTGTTTTTTGTAGCGTTGTGTTATCAATTAATTTTGGTTTTTTATCAGATTTACTAACTTCGTCCTGATTTTTGTTTTTATTTTTTGATTGTTCTACTATTCTATCATGGTTTGTGTCGTTACTTTTATTTAAATAATTAAAACCAAGAAGAATAGCTAGTATTGCAATTAAAATAATTACAATACCAGCTAATAAAAAAGTAAAATTAAACTTTCTAGAAGTTCCCTTTTTTGATTTTTTCATTACTATTTAGAATTTTTTTTACGCAATAAAGCCACAAGACTCGCACCAGCAGCAGTTACACCAGCTAATGAACCAAATAAACCAGTTGCAGCACCTGTTGATACTTTATTATCTTCTTTTTTAGAATCATCTTTTTTAGAATCTTCTTTTTTAGAATCTTCTTTTGTAGAATCTTCTTTTGTAGAATCTTCTTTTGTAGAATCTTCTTTTGTAGAATCATCTTTTTTAGAATCATCTTTTTTGTTATCTTCTTTTGCAGGAGTATCTACTTTTTCAAATACAGCTTCAAGACTAGCATATCCTTCAGTTTCACCTTCAGCAAAATGACATAATCCTGTTACACCGAATGTTTTAGCATCTGCATCCCATTCGATAGCATCAGCTCCTTGACCTTTCCATCCAACAAATTTATATCCTTCTTTAGCTGTTACTTCTGGGATTA